>Ga0209373_10000071_pt1 | contig 222727 bp, 246 predicted proteins | sample Higcelweek5metaG_FD_187173 | JGI IMG/M metagenome (GOLD analysis project Ga0209373, IMG submission 187173) | Freshwater pond sediment microbial communities from the University of Edinburgh, under environmental carbon perturbations - High... | ecosystem: Environmental > Aquatic > Freshwater >... | reverse complement strand
CGTGCAATAATTTTCCTTTTTCACTGATTATTATATATCTTTTTATAAAAAAAACAAGATAAAAATTGCATTTTACCTTGTAATTATAACAATTAATTAGAAATTGCATTTACATATTGAACTAACCATTTATATCATTAATCTTCATTCATTTTTAAAACAGATAAGAAGGCTTCTTGAGGTATTTCAACACTACCAACCATTTTCATACGTTTCTTTCCTTCTTTTTGTTTTTCAAGTAATTTTCTCTTTCTTGAAACATCCCCACCATAACATTTAGCAAGAACATTTTTTCTAACAGCTTTAATAGTTTCTCTGGCAATTACTTTACTACCAATACATGCTTGAATTGGTACTTCAAATTGATGACGTGTAATTATTTTTTTTAAACTTTCAACAACATTTTTACCTCTATTATAAGCAAAATCTTTATGAACAATAACACTCAAAGCATCAACACATTCATTGTTTAATAAAATATCCATTTTAACTAAATCACTTGTTTTATAACCTATTAATTCATAATCAAAAGAAGCATATCCTTTAGTAGAAGATTTTAATTTATCAAAAAAATCATATACAATTTCAGATAAAGGTATTTCATAATGAATATTTACTCTTGTTTTATCTAAATATTCCATTGAAACATAAATACCTCTTTTTTGTTGACAAAGTTCCATAATAGAACCAATATATTCACTTGGTACAAAAATATTAGTTTTAATATAAGGTTCTTTAATTGAATTTATTTTAACCTTATCAGGCATTTTTGATGGACAATCAACTAATATATTAGTTTTATCAGTTAATTCAACATCATAAATAACAGAAGGACTTGTCGCAATTAAATCAATATTAAATTCTCTTTCAAGTCTTTCTTGAACAATTTCCATATGAAGAAGACCTAAAAATCCACATCTAAAACCAAATCCTAAAGCTTGAGAAGTTTCAGGTGTATATTCTAATGAAGAATCATTTAGTTTTAATTTTTCTAAAGCATCTCTCATTTCAGTAAATTTATTTGATTCAATTGGATATAATCCACAAAACACCATTGGTTTCATTGGTTTATAACCAATAATAGGTTCAATATTTTTTGCATTTTCTAAAACAATTGTATCCCCTACATTAACATTTTCTATGTTTTTAATACTTCCACATAAAAAGCCAACTTCACCCGCAACTAATTCTTTCTTTTTAATTTCATGAGGATTATGAACACCAAGTTCAACTACATCATAAATTGCATTTGTAGAAAGCATTTTTATTTTATCACCTATTTTAACAGTACCATTTACAACTCTAATTAAAGTTACAATACCTCTATAAGCATCAAAATAACTATCAAAAATTAAAGCTCTGAATTCTTCATCATTACTACCACTTGGACATGGTAAACGGTCAATTACAGCTTCAACTAATTCTTTAATACCAATACCATTTTTAGCACTTGTAAGTATTATTTCTTCATCTTTAAAACCAAGAGATTCAATTAATTCTCTTTTTACTTTATCAATATCAGCATTAGGTAAATCAATTTTATTAATAACAGGTATTATTTCTAAATTACAATCCATTGCTAGATAAAGATTAGCTAGAGTTTGAGCTTCAATACCTTGCGCAGCATCTACAACTAAAATAGCCCCTTCGCAAGCAGCTAAACTTCTTGATACTTCATATGAAAAATCCACATGACCTGGAGTATCAATTAAATGAAGAATAAAATCTTCATCTTTGTAGTGGTATTTAAGTTGAACCGCATTTAACTTAATTGTTATACCACGTTCTCTTTCAATATCCATACTATCTAATAATTGTTCTTGTTTTTCTCTTTCTTGTATAGCTCCAGTTATATCTAATATACGATCTGCTAAAGTACTTTTACCATGATCGATATGTGCTATTATAGAAAAGTTTCTTATATTTTTTTGTTTCATAAAATCACCATAAAATAATTATAACATAAATTAACTTATTATCCCATAATTTTGTTTAAAAAATTGAATGTTGACTCTAAACCACCTACTACAATATTCTCCATACTTTTAGACATTTTTAAACCCATTTTAGAAATACTATTTTGATAATCAATTTCTTTGTTATCAGCATATGTATTTATATCAATATCTTTTCCTTCTTTTAAATCTTTTTCAAATAGTTTAATATTTTCATCAGTTAAAACTTTTTTATTATGTTGCTCAAATTCATAATAACCAGTCGCTTCTGAAATATATATAGCTGTAAAACCTACTAATAAAATTAAAAACAACTTCCAAAATATTTTATTAATTATTTTTTTTGTTTTATCATCTTTCATATTATTCTCCTATATATTCTTCTATAATATCCGCTAATAATTCTAAAGTATTTAATACTTCTTCTATATTATTTTCTTTACCTCCACATTCTATTAAAATAATTTTTTCACTTAAATCTTGATTATAAATACCATTTACATATTTACCTTCTTTTTTTAATATTCCTCTTGTTAATTTAGGATATTTTTTTAGTATTAAATTATTTAATTTAGTAACGTTTTTTAAATTTTTTTGATAATTTTTATTTTTAAGTCCAACTACAAATAATACTTTTGCATATTTTTTATTATTTATTTCTACAGTTGATGAATTTCTATTTATAGAATCTCTATGAATATCTATAATTAGTTTTAAATTTTTGTTTTTTACAAGAGCATCTTTTAAATAATATCTACTCGCAACATAACTACTTGCGTAATCAAAACCATGTGTGTTTAAAAAATCTGTTATATTATTTGTATCAACTAAAGTTTTAATATTTTTTTTATTTAATTTTTCTCTTAAAATATATGAAGCCATCATAACATTAGGTGTTATATTATAATTTTCATAATTCTTTGAACTATAGTTTTCTAATTGATGAGTATTATAAATATAAACTAAAGGATCAGTTATATTTTCTTTTATTGGATCATTTATATATTTACTATTTTTATCACTTATTTCTAAACTATCTGAATCTGTTTCTTCATATACATACATATTTTCATTATTATTATTTTTATATTTAAATACATTTTCAAGTAAATTAATTGGATTTTTAGAATCAATACTAGTAATACCTTTAATAAGTTTACTAAAAATATTATTACTTTTTTTATATAGTAAGTGATGGTTTGAATCTTTAAGCATTAATTTTAAAAATTCTTCATTTGAAGAAGCTAACTGAAAATTTAAAAATAAATTTGATATAATTTCATATAATATTATTATTACAATTATAGTTAAAATAAATTTTTTTGTTTTTCTTTTTTTACTAACAAATTTCTTTCTCATATAATCACCTATTAAAATAATTATATTCTTTTAAAATTAAATAATTTGTCATTATATAAGCAAAAAAAAAGATATTATATCTTTTTTAAAATCCTTGAATAAAACATATTACAAAGAAAACAGTACCTAAAAGAATTGTTAAACGAGTTATAAACAACTCTCCGCCTCTTTCCTTACGGTTTTTAAATAAACTACTAGTACTACCTGTTATGATATTTGAATCTTCTGCTTTTCCAGCTTGAAGTAATACAACAGATATTAACATAATTGCTACAATAATTAATAAAATGCTCATAGTTGCCTCCTACCTATATAATAATTTACCATATTTTAAAGTTTTATGCAATATTTAATTAGTTTTTAAATTAAAATCACTAATATTTCCAATGTTTGAATAATCTATTTTAATAGTATAAATTACTGTTTTTGGATTAACTAATTTAACTAAATTTGTTATATCCATTTCAACACTTATTATTTTTTTGTCTTTTTCTAAAGTAATAAGTTTGATTTGATTATTACTAGTTTTAACTTTTGTTTGATCATTTAAAATATTGAATTTAGAAACATTAATATTATAACTTGTTTTAATACTACCATCATTATATTTTATTTCACTTGAATTATTCGCTAGAGAAATATAATTTACTAAATTATCAGGTCTTATTTTAACTAAATCAATTATAAATGGATTAATTGATTTATTAATACTTTTAATAATATTATTTTCTATAGTAAATTCACTATTAGTTTCTAATATTTTAAAATAATCCTTTGTTTGATATCTAATACCTTCAATATTAATCTTTTTTTCTTCTTTAATATTATAAGTAATAGTATATTTATATTCATAATTATCCGATGTTTTAAAACTATAACTTGTATTTACTTCTTTTATTTGTTCTTCTATTTTATTTAAATTATTTGATATAAAATTACTTATTAAATAAAATAAAAATATAGAAGTAAAAAAGACAATATAAAGTCCAAGAACTATTAAAGCATGTCCTTTTGGATCTTTCCATAATCTTTTTATTTTTTTAAAATTACTTTCTTTTTTTTCCTTTTTACTCATAAAATCACTACTCCATTATTTTTCCAATAAGGACATTTTTATCTTTAAAACCATTTAAATAATCACTTGCTTTCATTTTGCTTTTACCTTCTGGTTGAATACAAGTAAGTACTACTTCTCCATTATTAACTTTAACTCCTATACCATCACTATATATATTAGTTATTTGACCATCTAATTTAGATGAATCTGTATAATCAGAAATACGAGATTCAAATACTTTTAATCTTTTTCCTTCAAAAAAACAATAAGCACCAGGCCATGAATTTAATCCTCTTATTTGATTAAAAACTTGTCTTTTTGTTTTACTAAAAACTATTTTTTCATCTTGTTTAGAAATGTTAGAAGCATATGTTGCTTCTTGGTTATTTTGAGGTATTCTAGGGGCTTTTTTATCTATAATTGAAGGTAATATATCAAGTAGTAAATCTCTTCCTAAAACACTTAATTTTTCAAATAAAATTGAAGTATCATCACTATCTAATATATCAATTTCTTTTTGAACAATAATATCTCCTTCATCCATACCTGGACTCATATGCATAATAGTTATTCCTGTTTTTTTATGACCATTTATTATCGCTCTATGAATTGGCGCACCACCTCTTAATTCAGGAAGAAGTGAAGCATGAACATTTATACATCCATATTCTGGATAAACAAGCAATTCTCTTGGAAGAATTTGTCCATAAGCACAAGTAACAATTAATGTAGGATGAAGAGAAACAACTTCTTGCCACTCTTCTTTTATATTTTTAGGTTGAACAACTAAAATTAAATTATCACTTGCATATTTTTTAACCGCAGATTCACTTACAACACCATGTCTTCCAACTGGTTTATCTGGTTGCGTAATTACACCTTTAACATTATAGTTTTTATTTAATCCATCTAGTATTGATACACTAAAAGAAGGTGTTCCCATAAATACTATTCTAACTTCTTTTTTTATTTCAACGTCATTTATATTTAAATCATTATTCATATTATCACCTTATTAATTTTATCATAAAATCAAAAAAAAAACTACATTATGTAGTTTAATTATTTAATTGGTGATCCGTATGGGATTCGGACCCATGAATGCTGCCGTGAAAGGGCAGTGTGTTAAGCCACTTCACCAACGGACCAACTGGCGCCTAATGTAGGACTCGAACCTACGACCTATCGGTTAACAGCCGATTGCTCTACCAACTGAGCTAATTAGGCATATAAGTCTTAAATGTTTAAGACTTTTTAATTATATAATATATTTTAAGTTTTGACAATACTTTTTTTATATTTTTTTAAAATATTTTTAAATTTATTTTTATTTTGTATATGTTGTATTCAAATTATTAATTTCATTTACTAATTCATTAGCTTTTTCATATAAAAAATCCTTTAAAAAACCAAATGAATTATTTATATCTTCATTATTTAATAATACTAATGTTTTATTAATTTTATTAATTACATTTGCATATCTAATTGGATTTTCCATATTTAGTGTTTCTAATAATTCATTTAACCAATTAATATATTCATTTTTTTCTATTTCTACTAATTTATTATTTAATGAATTAATAATATTATCATATTCTTTTAATACAATAACTAAATCAGTAGGATAATTAGGTTTCATTACATTTATTTGATTATATTTTATAATAATATCATCCATAAATTTATCTAAATTATATTTTTTTAAATCACTTATTCTAAAATTTATATCAAACATCTTATATTCAATAAATTTATCACATAAAATATTAAATAATTCACTATTATTTAAAAATTGAATAAATTCAGGAAGAGTAAAATTTGTATCTCCATATATTGTATCTCCATATATTATATCTTCTTTATCTATTTTATCAAAAGTATTTTTTAAATAATCATAATCACAATCTTCATTTATATCGTTTGATTTGTTAGAGTTATTTATATTTGTTTTTACATCTACTAAATCAATAATTTCATAATAAGCTTTTAATTTTTCTTCTAAATCAATTTCACTTACTACATTCATTTTATTAATAATATCATGTTTTTCTTCTACTATTTTTAAAATATCTATTTGATTCATTTTTCTTAAATATTCCATTTTTGATTTAAGAATTTTTTCCTTATCTGATAAAAATGTTTCAATTAATTTATTTTTTTTTGCCTCATTTTGAAAATCATTTTTAAACCAAATTTCAAAATTAGAAAGTGACATTTTTAAATTATTTGAATTTATAATACTTTCGTATACTCTCTTTAAATAATTATAATCACATTGTTCACTACAACTACTCATTTTATTACTCCTTTATATATAAATATTATTTTACTACATATCCACTATATTGCTTCTTTATTTATTAAACGTTTCATCTTTTGGTTACTTGTTTGATTATTATTAATAATATCAAAATAAATTACTTTATTTTCATTTTTTACTAAATTTTCTGTTTCATCATAACTAAAATACTTAATACCTTCTTCATCATACATATCAACTACTCTATTAATACTAACATTATAAGAAGTACTATTATCTATTGCTTCTACACTCTTTGTTTCATATTTAATATATGATTTATTTAAATTTGTTAAAACATATTGTCCAGAAAATTCATTATTTAAATAACTTATTTTATAGCTTATTTTATTTTCTTCTAAACTAACACTTAATTTATAATCATTATTATCTATTTTTATTAATCCTTCATATTTTGAATTATTTAAAGTAAATTCTCCATAGTTAGTAACAAAATATAATATTGTTTCTATTTTACTAATAAATGAACAATTATCAGTTAAAATGTTCATTTTAAAATTAAAAAGACTTAATTTTATTTCTGTTTCTTTTTCTATTTTATGTGGTTTTTTTAATAATAACTTTTTATAGTTATTTAAATCAATACCTATTTCATTAGCAGTTTTTTTTGCGATTAAATCAAAAGCTACACCACTTTTTTGAATACAAAAATGTTCTAAAATTCTAGTTGTTTGTTTTTCTATAAGATCTATTAAATCCACTTTTGTTCCTCCTTCATAAGATATTTGACTATTCTACCATAAAATAGTCTTTTATACAATATATTCTAAATTATATAAAAAATTCTTGTTTTTTTTATTTATATATTCAAAGAAAAAAAGATTATATTTAATCTTTAAAATTCATTAATGGTGGGCCTAAATGGACTTGAACCATCGACCTCACGCTTATCAGGCGTGCGCTCTAACCAGCTGAGCTATAGGCCCATTAATTTTTTCAATGACTATTACAGTATACAATATTTTTTATAGTTTGACAATACTTTTTTTTATTTTTATAAAAAAATAAAGATAAATTTATAGATATTATTTAAATATAATACAAATTTATCTTTAAATATTTATATTTTTTTACTTATTGCAATACCATCGCCTATTTCATAAAACATTGTTTTAAATTCTTCATTAGTTTTTAAAAATTCAATATAATTATTTAATTTTCTAACTATTCCTCTAACATTTCTACTTGGTATTATTTCTTTTGTATGTGTTAGACCATGAAAATTTAAATTATCTGAAATAATTACACCATTTATATTTAAATTTTTACTAAATTTAAGAAAAAATTTAATATATTGACTTTTAGCTGCGTCTATAAATATTAAATCAAATTTATCTTCTAATTCAACATTAAAAGCATCATCATTTATAATATTTATTTTGTTATTTAATCCAAAATTATCGATATTTGATAGTGCTGTAGTGTATCTATTTATATCACGTTCTACAGTAGTTACTGAAATATCATTATCTACTAAACACATACGTATTGATGAATAACCAATAGCTGATCCTATTTCTAATATATTTTTTATTTTATTTTTTTTAATATAATCTAGTAAAAATTCAATACCATCATGTTCCATAATAGGTATATTATTAATTTTGGCATATTCTTCTATTTCTAGTATTGATACCATAAATTTTCACTTTTTAAATTAGATATAGTCGCTAAATGTTGATTATAAGTTACAGTAAAATATGTTTTTTTGTTTTTATCTGCCACAAAATAGAAATAATTATGACTTTTTGGTGAAATAGCTGCTTTAATTGATTCAATACCTGGATTACATATTGGACCAACTGGTAATTTACCTACCATACTACTACTTCTTGTATTATAAGCATTAATAGCATCTAATTCTGTTTGATATAAATCTCTTTCATTTACATCTACTTTAGAAGCATAATACGTTGTTACATCACTACCTAAAGACCAATTGTTTTCTAATCTATTATAGAATACACCCGCAACACCTGCTCTATCATTACTGTTTCCTGCTTCTAATTCAACAATTGAAGCTAATGTAATAATTTCATGTAAACTATATTTACTATTTTTTATATTTGTTTTATAAGGTTCTAATTTTTTCTCTGTATTATCTAACATTGTTTCAAATATTGTTCCTATATTTGCATCTTTGTTAAATTCATATGTATCAGGAAATAAATATCCTTCTAATGAATAATAAATATCTTTATTTTTAATATCATTACTTAAAAACCAATATTTTTTTATAAGTGAATTTAAATATGTTGTATTATTTAATTTTGCGATAATTTCTTCTTGTTTTATATTTGTATTTTCACAAATTAATTTAATTATTTTACGCATATTTAATCCTTCTTTAAAAGTTATTCTATAACTCTCATTAAAGTTAGGACTATTGCTTAATATTTTTATAATTTCTTCATTACTCATATTTTTATTTAAAATAAATGTTCCTGCATTTAAATTAGTTGGTTTATTTAATTTTATATATATTTTATAGAAAAATTCTGATTTAATTAAATCATTTTCTTTTAAAGAAGAAGCAAGAGTTAAAAATGTTTGATTATTTTCAACTTTAAATTTAACAGTAGCGCTATTATTACTAACACTGCTAGTATTATATTTATATAAACCTAAAATACTTAAAATAATTAAAATTATTATAGAAATAAAAATAATTATAAATTTTTTTAACTTCATAAACATTAAAAGGCGAGTTATTACTCGTCTTCTCCTTCATCTTCTGTACTATTTTTAACTTCTTCTTGTAATTCTTCTAATATTTTTTCAATTATAGACCATTCATGATCTGAAGTAATTGGTTCTAATTTTGTTTCATCTTGATCTGGTTCATAAATAGCGGCATATACTTTTGTATTTCCTTCTTCATCTAATGTGTTATCTGTATAAACCATATAATTCTTTTTTGTTTCTTCTGATTCAAATGTAAATAATACTTCACATTCTATTTCTTTTCCATTATCATCAAATACTTTAAATGTCATTGTTTCTTCCATTTTTATCTTCCCTTCTCTTTATCCAAATATGCTTGAAGTATTATATTAGCTGCGAGTTTATCTACATTTAGTTTTCTTTTTTTTCTTGACATATCTGAAGCAATTAAATAATTAGTCGCTTCTACAGTAGATAATCTTTCATCTTGTAATATTACTTCAATATTTAAATATTCTATTAATTTTTTTTGAAACTCTATTGTTTCTTCTGCTCTAAAGCCTAGTGAATTATTCATATTTTTTGGTAAGCCTAAAATAATTTTAGTGACTTTTTCAATTTCAACAATCTCTTTAATTTGTTCAAATAAAACATCATAATCTTTATCTTCAAATCTTATTGTTTTATAAACAGATGCGATTGTTTTTGTTGTATCACTAATTGACATCCCAAGAGTACGCGTTCCTAAATCAAGTCCTAAATATCGCATTATTTTATTGCCTCTTTTACTATTACTTCAAGTATTTTAGCTGGACTAATACTTGTCAGTTTTGATCTAGCATCTTTATAAGATGTAATATAACCAGGATCACCACTCATCAAATAGCCAACTATTTGATTAATAGGATTATATCCTCTTTCTTTTAAAATGTCCGCAACTTCTTTTAATGTCGCAATTGCTACTGCATCTTTAAAATCATTAACGTCATATATAATAGTTTTATCCATCTTCTTCACCTACTTTATGAATACAATATAATTGTATCATTATTTCTTTTTTTTTACAATTCTTTTTTAAAGTTCAATAAAGTATTTTTTATACCAAACTAAGAATGCATATGTTGTATAAACTTTTCTACCTGTATTTTCTATTGATTTATTGTGTCTATTTAATAAATCCATAAGCATATCTGTATCAAAGAATTCTTTTGCGTAATCACTTTCAAATACTTCTTTTACTTGATTATAATATTTATCTTCTTTAATCCAAATACCAAAAGGTACTGGAAATCCTTTTTTAGGTCTTTTAGCCCATTCTTCTGGTACTACTTTATAACTTGCTTTTCTTAAAATATATTTTGTTGTTTCATTAGTTATTTTAAAACCTTTTTCTATTGTTAAACTCTTTTTAAACAATTCTTTATCTAAGAATGGAACTCTAAGTTCTAAACTATGTGCCATTGTCATTTTATCTGCTTTAAGTAAAATATCATTAGGTAACCATAAATTCATATCTAAGTATTGTTTTTTTATTAAATCATCTTGACCTTTTACTTCATCAAATATAGGTTTAGTTATATCTTTAAAAGTTAAATTTGATTTATAATTATTTTTTAATATATTATTTGCTTCTTTATCATCAAATATAAAAGCTTGTCCTATATAATAATCTTCTAATCTAGATCCACCTTTTACTAAGAAACCTTTTCCTTTAAAATATGGTAATTTTTGTACTAGTGTTTTTATACCTTTTCTTAAAACAAAAGGTATTTTTTTATAATTAGTAAATTGTTTTGATTCATAATATGATTCATAACCACCATATAATTCATCAGCGCCTTCTCCAGATAATACAACTGTTACATCTTTTCTAGCTAATTGTGATAAGAAAAATAATGGTACAGCTGATAGATTAGCATGTGGTTCATCAGAATGATATTGAACACTTGGTAATGCTTCAAAAAATTGATCTGCATTTATTAATTGTCTTTCATTTTTAATTTTTAATAAATCAGATAATTCTTTTGCATAATTTGTTTCATTAAATTTATCATAATCAAAACCTACTGAAAAAGTTTTATCTGGTTTTAAAACAGAAACAACATAACTAGAATCTATACCACCTGATAAATAAGCACCTACTTTAACATCACTTATTTTATGATATTTAACTGAACTAACAATCGATTCATGCAACTCATTTGTTAATTTTTCTAAATCTTGTTTTTCTTCTTTATATTCATAATTAAAATATTTTTTAATTTCAATTTCATTATTTTTGTATTTAATAAAATGTCCTGGTTTTAATTTAAATACTCCTTTAAAGAAAGTTTCTTCAAGAACTGGATATTGAAATGTTAAATAAGGTTTTAAAGCTTCTTTGTTTAATTCTTTTTTAAAATCTGGATGAGCTAAAAAGCTTTTTATTTCTGATCCAAACATAAAAGTATCATTCATAACTGTATAATAAAATGGTTTAATACCAAACATATCACGAGCTCCAAATAACTCTTGATTTTTAATATCCCAAATTACAAAAGCAAACATTCCTCTTAATTTATCTAAAAGTTTTTCTTTATATTCTTCATAACCATGTAATATAACTTCTGTATCACTATGATTCGCAAATACATGTCCTTTTTTTATTAAATCTTCTCTTAATTCTTGAAAGTTATATATTTCACCATTAAAAATAATTACTATTGATTTATCTTCATTAAACATAGGTTGACGTCCATTTTGTAAATCAATTATACTTAATCTTCTAAAAGCAAGTACCGCTAAATCATCATTATAATATGATTCATCATCTGGTCCTCTATGAATAATTAATTTACTCATATCTTTTATAGTTTGTTCATTTTTTTTCTTATTATTTACATATCCTACAAAACCACACATTATTATCACCACTCATTTCTTTTATATTTTTTATTATAATTTATATCTCTAATAAATAACCAAATTTTTCTTTTTAATGATTTATCTTTTTTATATTTTAATGGATTAACTAATTTATTTTGTTTTTTTAATTTAATTATTTCTTTTTTATAATTAGTATTTAAAACATGTTTTTTAATAACTGACATTGGTACAAATGTTAGTCCTATAAATTCATCTATAAATTTAAATTCTTTTGGTTTATTAAAAACTAATTCATCTACTAAATACTCCACTAAATTATAGCCTGCGGCTGTTAGATAGTAACTACTTCTAGCTTGTCTTGGATTGATTTCAAATATTTTAAATTTCTTATCTCTTGAATCATATTTTAAATCAAATTCTGCGATTCCAGTATAATTAATATCTTCTAAAAATTTAACTAATTTATCTTTTATTTCATTTGTATTATTGTATTCATTATAACCATTCGCAAGTAAAGTACAATTACCAACTCCTGTTTTAGAATGCTCTTGAAGTCCTATTTGAGCATATGTTTGTAGTTTTACTTTACTATCTTGTCCTACATATAAAATTGAATCAAATAAACAAGTATCATCACCTGGAATAAATTCTTGAATAACTAAACTTCCATTATATCCAGATTCTTCTATTTGTTTCACTACTTCTTTTACTTCATTTTCATTATTAACTTTATATACTTTTGCTTGATTATGAAAATGATTTTTATAATATAAAACTCCATCACTTGGTTTAATTATTATTGGATACATAAAAGTATTTATTTTATTAATATCTAAATTATTATTTAAACATTGATATATATATGTTTTTGGTAAATCTAATACTTCTGAGTATTGTTTATAAAAGTTTTCTTTAATAAGTAAATTATTAACTATTTCTAAACTTGGATAATTAAATAAATAATACTTTTCTAAAAACTTTCTATTTTCAACTATTAATCTAACATAAGTATCATTTGAACCAATTAATACTAATTTTTTATCTTTATGATTTAACGCAAATTCCTCTAATTTATTTAAAAAATATTCTTTATTCCATAAATTAGGTTCATATGAAATATTTACTATGTTTGAATAGCAAGTAAAATTAAGGGGACTTTTTCCTATTAAAAAAGCTTTTTTATTATATGCTTCATGTGTATTTCTAGCCATATAATAAGCATTTATATCTGTTCCAAGTATTACTATTTCAAAATCCATAAAATCATCTCTATTCTACTATTTTTAATATTTTTTCGTTTTCTATATATACACGTGGTAGTAAAGGATTAATTTGTGTCATTACAGTATAGACTGTATTATTTGTATGAAGTGCGATTTTTTTTATATTTTCATCTATTACTTCTACTCTATCATGTAATTTAATATTACTGTCTATTTCTATAGTTATCATACCCATATTAATACTACCAACAATTTTATATTTGTTATTATTAATACTAACAAAACGATTAGCACTACTAAGTGGTAAACCATCTGCATATCCAACAGGAACGACTCCTATTTTAGTGTTTTTTTCTGCGATATAACTAAATCCATAACCAACACTATCTCCTTTATTAATATCTTTTATTTCAATGATTTCAGATACTAATTTAAAGGTATTTTTTATTTCAATTGGACATACTGTATTTGTTTTTGAAATATTAAGTTTATATTTTTTTAAGTTATTTTTAATATTTCTTAAGATATTTTTTATTCCTTTATTAATTGGACTACTTAAATTAATACCATACATTATTATTCCAAGTCTTATTCCATTTGTGAATTCTAATTTTTTATGATTTATTAATGTAGTACTTCTACCACAATGAACTATTTTTATTTTTTTTAAATCAATTAATGATGTTAGTAATAAAAACTTAGTTACTTGATTATCAAATTTTTTATCATTTATTCCTGTTGTTCCAAAATGAGTATAAATTCCTTCTATATTTGTATTTATCAAATTATCAAATACTTCTTTTATTTTTTCTTTATTATTAAAACCTAATCTATTCATTCCACTATCTATTTTTAAATGTATTTTTAAATTATTAATATCTTTTTTTATTAATTCTTTATAATAATCATAATCACTTAATGTAACTGTAATATTATTATTTATACAAATATCTATATAATTTAAATCAATTGGTTCTAAACAAAGAATTGGTATTTCTTTAATATTATTTCTAATATCTAATGCTTCTTCTAATGAAGAAACAGCTAAATAGTTAATACCACTTTCAACTAAGTATTTAGCTGTATAATTACCATGTCCATAAGCATTTCCTTTAACAACACCAATATAATAATCATAATTATTATAATTACTTATTATATTTTTTACATTGTTTTTTAAATTATTAACATTTATTTCAACATAAGTTTTTCTATACATAATATCATCCTTTTTAATATAAACTTAAAGGATTTATACGGTAACCGCCACCTTTTAAGACATTTCCACCAACCCATAATTCATAATGAAGGTGAGGTCCTGTTGAAGAACCTGAGCTTCCAACATAACCAATTACTTGTCCACGACTTACATTTGCGCCTGCTTTTGATGATCTAGCAAATCTACTCATATGTGCATATAAAGTATAGTATCCATTGTTATGATTTATTATTATATAATTACCATATGAGTAATGATATTCTGCTGTTACTATTGTTCCATTATTAGGTGCATATACTTTTGAACCATATCCTGTTCCGGAAATATCTAAACCATAATGAAGTTCACGTGTTCTTGAGAATGGATTAATACGATATCCATATGGTGATGTAATAGTATAACCACTGCTTGTTGGCCATGCCCAGTTTGATTTTGAACCAACTCCTGATACTTGTTTTTCACCATAAACAATTATTTTAGACGTTGATGGTCTTAATTCAGTTTTACTTATTGGTTTAATATAAGTAATATTTCCATTTGTTATTTCAACTTTTTGACTAACTCTTTCAAGTCCATTTTCACCTTTTTGTATAACGGCGTCATCACCAACTTGTCTTGTTTCATCATATCTTTCAATTATTTCATATTTATTTACTACATCTTTAACTACTGATTGTTCAACAACTACTTCAAGTTGTGGATCAGTTAATCCAATTACTACTTCTTGATCTGGAAATAATAAACTATTTTTTGATGTAAATGTTGGATTTGACATTAAAAATTCTTCTACACTTATTCTATTATTAAATGCAACTTTTTCAATAGTATCTCCTATTTTTACTTTATATATTGATTTTTGATTTTTAGGTCCAAATAATAAGAATTGAGCTAAATTATTTGAATCATTATATATTGCTTCTGTTACTGGAATTTTTATTTTCTTTATTGTTATATTATCTTTTACAAATAAATTATCTATATAAATACCTGTTGCTGTTATTGTTTTTTGTGTTTTATTTATATAACTTGTATAATTATCTGTTCCTACATAAGTTTTATATAAACTAACTATTGCATCATCAAATACATTTTTATCAGTTACATATAATTTAACTTTTGTTTTTTTAACTTCTTCTGTTTTTTTAGTTGTTTTTTTATCTGGTGAATTTTGTAATATAAATTGATATCCACTTATTGTAAATGGTTTAACATTTTGTATTTTATTATAAACATCACTTACATCATCTATACTACCTGTATATGTTAGTACTCTTTCAATATCTAATCCATTTGGAGAATATATTCTATTAACTTTAAATTGTTTTTTATATTGTTCATTTTTTTTATCAATGTAATTTTCTAATTGTTTTTTTGAATTAACAACACCTATTATTTCACCATCTAAATAAACTTTATAGTATGTATTTGGTTCTTTATCTTTTCTATAAGTAGAATTTAAAACAAAGGAAAAAATTCCTATTAAAATAATCGCTAATAACAATATTAATACTTCTTTTATCTTCATTTTCATCACCATTTTACAATACTAAAATTATATCATATTTAATTATAAATAGTCAAACGTATAATAGATTTGATAAAGTAAATAGTTTTAAATGTGTATACAAAAAGGAAGACCTCTTTAAATGTAATTGTTAAACAACATTTAAAGTGACCTTCCATATGACCATTAATTTAAAAATTAATTATATTACCCTACTAAATCATTTTTCATAACATTAATATCACTATTTTCTCTTATTTTTTTTAAAATTACAGCTTCTTTTTGCCTAATTCCAGGAGCTGTAATATTATATGTTTTCGCTAGTGTTTTCAAAGTTTCTCGATGTTTTCCATCAATACCAAATCTTTTACATAATATATCTATATCTATATCAGACATTTCTAAATTTAAAATTGTTTCTATAAATTTTTGTAATAATTCTTTTTCAACTATAACATCTTCCATATTATAATCTGTTTGAATATTATCATTAATTCTATCAAAAATTCCCATATCTACAAGCAAACAATAATATGTTCTAATATTTGTTATACCTAACTTTAATTCTACATCATTTTCATTTATTAAAGAATTATATAAATTTTCAAAAGTATCAAACATTAATGAAATATCATATGAATTATCAGAATATTTTCCATAATAATCATCTAATCCAACATAGGTAAGAAATGTTATAAAAGAAATATCTTCGTTTTCATTTTTTAATTCAATATATTTATCAAAATATTCGATAAATTTTTCTTTATTAAAAGAATACATATTATTCAATAAGCTGTTTTCAAATATCGTGTTTTTTATTGATATAGATATTAAATTTGAGTAAAGTATTCCTGATAAATAATCAACATTAAATAAAGCACCATTTCTAATTCTAATTGTCCATTGTTCACTTAAACTACTAATAATATCATCAATATCACAAGAACTTGATTCAAACATTTTAATATTATTATTTTTTAAATATTCATATATAACATATAATGTTTGTAATATAATATTATTAATTAAAATATTTTTTTCTTCTTCATTTTTAATTGTTAAAGCAAATTCATATTGTTCTTTAGCTTCAATAAATGAAAGTCTCTTATAATCTTTAATTTGTTGAAACCAATTTTCTAGTTCTTCAGATACCTCATTTTTTTCTTTTTCATAAACACCAATATATTTTTCATCTAATCTATTTTCCATAACCAACATACTCCTTCATTTAGTTATCTATTTTATCATAATAACAATAAATATCAAACCTTTTTTTATATTAAATTGATATTTCTATCAATTTTATTTATTATATATTTTATCTTGTTCATTTATGTAATCTAAACCTAATTCCTTATAAATTGGATACATTGTTATAATATCTTTTGTATTTGAAAATGTAACAACTTTAATACAATTTGTTTCTTTATTATTACAAGTCCCTACTTCATAATCTAAACTTATTATATACTTATCTGTTAGTGATGAATTACGAGGATTTGAATTTTTAATTTTAGCTTTTATAGTTTCAAATAATTCTTCAATATTAATGTTTTTATTAAACAAAAGTCGAATATTTTTATTATCATTTTCATCTAAGTGAAGTTTTATATATTCAACAGCTTTTTCTTCATTATAATCAAATAATTGTTGATAAAAATATGATATATTTAATTCATTAGTTACATTATTTATTATTCCTAATTTATATTTTAAAAATGTATTAATTCGATTAAATTCCGATGTGTTTGACATTATTCTATTTTGTTGGTTTAAAAACATTTCTAAATTTTGTAAGGCCATTTCGTAATTCATAGTTTTTATATCTAAATATATTAATTCTAACATTGTATATGTACTATCATCAACTTTAGATATATTTGTTAAGATTTCTCTAGATATATCAAAGTTACCTAGTTCTTTTTCTAATATAGCAAGTTCTAGCATTGCATGAAAATTTTTTTTATCACTAGTCAAAATTGTTAAATAACTTCTTGCTTCCTCAAAATAACCTTGTTCTCTTTTTAATATTGCAAGTTCTAATTTTGCATTTATATTATTTTCAAAATTATCTAAAGATTCAAATATTTTAATAGCATTTTCAAAGTTACCTTGTTCTTTTTCTAATTTACCTAGTTCAAATTTTGCAGGTGAATTATTTTCATTTTCAGCTAAGTAATTTAAATGTTTATATGCTTCATTAAAATTACCTTGTTCTCTTTCTAATATTCCTAATTCTAATATTGCAAATGAGTCATATTCATCGTCTTTTAATTCTGTGAATAGTCTTCTTGCTTCTTCAATATTTCCTTGGCTCTTTTCTAATTTTCCTAATTCTAATTTAGCATATGTTTTATTTTTAGTAAAAAGCAATTCTTTTAAAAGTCTTCTTGCTTCATTTATATTATAACTACCTTTATAATATGATCTTGCTAATTCAAATTTTATATTGATATCTTTTTGATTATTATAATACAATTCTTGTAATATATTAATTGCTTCAATATATTTATAATTATTACATAACTCTTTAGCATACATAAAATTTTTGTGATCTTCATTTTTCATTTTTAAATCCCCTTTTCAAATAATATGTATAATAACAAGATTTTATATATTTGTCAATGAATTATTTATTTAAAAATTAAAAACAAAGTTTTCACTTTGTTTAAAATTCAGGTGTTCCTTTTTTTTGGTTTTTCTTATTTGTTTTATTTGCTTTTTTTAATTCTTTATTTATTTGTTTTTCTTCTTTTATTAATTTTTTTTGTTCTTTTTTATCTTCTTTTATTTCTTTATTACTAAATGTTTCTTCATATTTATTATTTTGTTCTTCTATTACTTCTTTATTCTTTTCTTTCTTTTCTTTCTTTTCTTTTTTAGGTAATGTTTCATCATTATCTTTTTTTCTATTAGATTTAACACTGATAACAACTGTTAGTAAAAGAATTAAGAAAGCTATTACTCCACCTAGTATTATTATTAATTTTTCATATTCTTTTTTATCTGTTTCTAATTGGTTTAATTCTTCTCTTTCATATATTTGTAAAGTATTCTCTTTACTATCATATTTATAAATATTTTTTTCTCCAGTTTCAATATTTAATCCATATATTAAAGTATAATTAGAATCTTTATTTATTTTATAAACATTTACTTCTTTTTCACCTATAGTTATTTGATATTTTTTAAAATTACTTGGTATTAATTTTTCATCCATATCTAATAAAGCTATAGTTAATTGACTAAATCTAAATTCTCTATATAAAGTATATGTTCTTTTATTAGCATCATCTTTAAATGAATCAAACTTATAAAATTCTACTTTACCAGTTGAGTCTCTAAGACCAACTAAAATATAATTTGTAGCGTCAACTCTATATGCATTAACAGTTTGATCATCTATAGTTAAATCCATATTTGAATGTTTACTTAAAAGTTCTGGTAATTCAGATGCTTTTTTAACTAAAGTATATTCTTTTCCATCAATAGTAACAAATATTGGTTTTTCTTCTATTGTTATATTTAATGTATATGTTTTTTTACTTCCATTTTCTGCTTTAACAACTACTTCAAATTTATTTGAACCTGTTTTTACTTCTTTTTCACCTATTCCAGTTAAAGTTGCTTTTGAGTTTGTTACAGAAGCATTAATTTTAATTTTTTCTGTTCCAAAAGGTAAAGTAGTATTATATGTTGTTTTTGATTTATCAAATTTCGGATCTAATGTAGCACTATCAATACTTAATGATTTTAAAGTATTTACAGATGATTTAGTACTAACTGGATTAGTTGGATTTGTTGGGTTTGTTGGGTTTGTTGGGTTTGTTGGTGTTGAACTACCCTTTACTTTAATTGTTATATATTTCACACCTAATGATGATGAATTTATCATATTTCCATTTTCATCAGATACAGAAGTTGGTCTTATTGCAATTGTAGCAGTACCTGCACTATTTGCTTTAAAGTAAAATACACCTGGACTATCTACGAATATTTCACTTTCTCCACTTATTGATAAGACTCCACTATTTGATGATGAAGCACTATAAGTTCCAACTGCATTACTATTACTTACTGAAACAATAACTGTTCCCCCTACATTTGGTGTTGAAGTAGTAGTTAATCTTGCAGAAAATGATGAAGATACAGTTGCATTAACACTACCAATTGATATTACGAATAAAGTTATAAAGAATAATACTTGTTTTATTTTTTTCATAATTATTTCCTTTCTTATTTAAATAGTGGTATATAAAATACATATTTATAGTTTTTATAGTTATCTTGAGATGCATATGAACCAAATGTTGTTCTTGCTTCAGAGTAAGGAGCTGATACATTTTGCATATATTGATGACCTGCTAATTTTGGACCATATGGATCCCATTTTTGTAAGTAATTTGTCATTTGACCTTTAACATTATATGAATCATTAATACCAATATATTCTTTTTTAATAAATTTTGAACCACCTTTTATTGATAAATACGGTGATGTCCATCCTTGTTCTTGTGCTTTCTTTATTCCATTTATTATTACTTCTTGAGAATTATCACCACCAGCACCTACATTAAAATAATTATAATAACCTTTATATTGATTATTTTGACTTATCGTTGATTTTTTTAATATATGATTTTTCACTAAAACATAATCGTTTGGTAATATGTTTTCTAGATTATCCGTTGTGATATCTTTATTAATATTTGCTGCTTTTTTTGAAGCACCTGTTAATATGATTTTTTTTAATATATGATTTTTAATAAAAACATAATCATTTGGTAATACCTTACCATCTCCATTTACATCACCATATATTACAATTGTATATGTTTTTGTACCATTACTTGATACAATATTTACTTTATCTCCAGTAACTAATTCGTTTGTTTTATTTTCATTAGATGAATTAGTTATTACAACAGAATTGACATTTGAAATTGTTTTAAGTTTAGAAATTAAGTCACTAGCTAACATACCCGGATATATACCAGACAAATATGTTCCATCTGTTTTTAATTCTGTTCCACCAACTAATTCTGTTACACTTACATTTCCTGAAATTAAAGGACTAGAGCCAGTTCCATTTTCTTGTTTTAATCTAGATGCTAACATATAAGGACTAACTTCATTTGCTATAGCAGCTTCTAAAATTACATCTGCATAATTTTTATTAGAACCAGGACATGTTTTATTCGACATAAATGTTCCTGAAAGTATTTTTTCTATACCTACTAAATTTTGATAATCTTTATAATATTGTGATTCAAACATAAAAACTCTAATTGCTACTGTTTCTTTTTTGTTATTTACAGTTATTTCTTCTGTATCCAAAAAATTTAATGGATTCATAAAGTATTCTACACCCTCTGTTGTTGCATTTGGCCAATTTGTATCTGTTGAATTAGCACCAACATATTTAGCAAACTGAGGATATGTATTGCCCACAGTTCTAGATATAAGACTTTTACTTTTTACTGTCTCAGCATTAAGCATATCAGCCCATTTAACTTCTACTTCAGTATAATTAGTCCATTCAAAGAACTTATCTTGCGCCACAAATACTGCATTTGGATATATTCCATGTAATATCTCTATTTTAGCTTTATAATCTGCAGGGAATTTTGCTAATTCAGTTTCATATGTACCTATTTGACTATCTGAATAAACAGCCTTAACACTACTTGGCAATAAACAAATAGAAACCATAACTATTAATACAACTAAATAATTTATTTTTCTTTTCATTTTTACCACCTCTTTTTGTAAGTTTTCTATACTAGAATTATACCAAAAATAAGGGGTGCTTGTATACTTTATTTCGACAATTTCCAACATTTTACATATATTGACACATAATTAAATTATACTAATTAACTTACTTATAACTAATAATCTTTTATTACTTTTATTGGTACAAGTAATAAGAATTAAAACATCATAATTATAGTTTTTATTTAAATATTTTATATCATTTGAACTAATTTCTACCTTTTTAATAACACTATATTTATAAATATGATAATAATTATTTATATAAATTAAACTATTTAATTTAATAATATGAAGATTACTAAAAACATTTTTAATATTATGACCCGCTAGTACAACTGTTTTATTGTCTAAAGAATCATTCATTAAACCAACATAATTACTATCTAATATATCTTTACTTGTACCCTTTTTTATTAATCTTTTAATACCATAATTAGGTATTTCAATATAACCTAAATAATCATGGTATAAAACATGATTATCATATATTTTATTAATAATTATATTATGTTTTTTAATATCATTATAATCATCAAATTTAAACTTTAAAAAAAGAAAAACAATAACTAATATAATAAAACAATATAATAAAATTAATCTATTTTTCATATTTTAAAAACATAAGTAAAACAATAAAAGAAAGAAATAATAAATAAGAAATTAGAACTAATCTATATCTTTGTATATTAGAAGTAATAGGCATTTTATTAGAAATATTAAAATTTGAATTAATAGGTGTTTTATTAATTATTTCATCAATATCTTCTTTTAAAGGAATAGAATAATTAATAATATTTAACTCTTTTAAAATATAATTACTATTATTATTATTTAAATCAATAAAATATACTTTATCATCTAAAATAAAACCATCATTTGTTTTAACCTCTTTTAAATAATAATTACCTGGTTGTAAAATCTTAGATAAAACAAAACCATCCTTAGTAACTAAAGTTTCAATTAAATCATCTTTTTTATAAAATAATTTATCATTAAAAACAATATCCTTATTTGCATACAATTCAAAATAAACATTATCCATATTTATATATTTATTGTCAGTAAAACCTTGTGTATTTATTTTAATTTGACCTTTTATTGGATCATTTAAAACATCAATATCAAATAATAAATCATTATCAATTGAATAAATATTTATAAATTCATCAATAATAAACTTCTTTTTAATTAAACCATAATAACCATTTGGATTACTTACCTCTTCTAATATATAAGAACCAGCTTCTAAAGGAAAAGGTGTTACAAAAGAACCATTATTATCAGTTTTAAAAATAGTACTGTTATTCATTTCAATATATTTGTTTAAATCAATATCAAATATTTTAAAAGAAGCTTCATCTTTAATATAATCCATTGTTTCACTATCTTTATTTATAACTTTTATTTTTGTTTTAAATTTGTTATTAAAAATATCTAATTTTAAATCTTCATTATTAGAAACATTTATTTTTTTATCATCCATTTTAATATAATTTAACCATGAATTATCTTGTTTTAAAATATAATCACCATATAATAAAGTAAAATCAATAAATCCATCTTTATTTGTAACTGCTTTTTTAATTAAATTATTATTTAAATCATAAATACTAAAACTAATATTATCTTCTTTTAATAAAGAATTACTCTTTTCTTCATAAGCATATTTATTTAATAAAACTCTTTTCTTAATAGCTTCTTCTTTTAAAGAAAGAGAAATACTTAAACTATTATCATCAATAGAAAAAGAATAACTATTATTATCAATTAAATAACCCATACTTGCCTCTTTTTCTTTTAAAACATAATTACCATAACTTAGATTATCAATATAAGCTTTTGCTTCTGTATTAGTTGTTAAAGTAGATATTAACTTATTATCTAAAAATAAATCATATTTAGCACCTTCTAAAGAACCACTTATAGCTTTATTTTCTAATGTTTCACTATCTATTTTAGTAATACTTAAACTACCAGTATTTACTTTAATATTTATATCTTTTGAAACATCATTAAAACCTCCAACAATATAAACATCTTGACCTTTATTTGTTGTATAAAGAATTGGTGTATTATTATATATTTTATCTTTTTTAATAAACTTAATTTTATAATCACCTTTTTTTATTGGTTTAATTGTAAGTGAATTATTGTTTTTTATAACTTCTAATTCATTACTATAAACAATATCATAATTATTTAAAACATTGTTTTTATCAATAATTGTATATGTTTTATTTATAACTAAATTTAAATCACTAATGCTTGGTAATGTATTATGATTATTAACTAAATTTTCAATCTCTTTTATTTCTGTTTCAAAACGACTTATTCTTTCACCTTTAAATTTATCAGTCCAATAAATATCAGCATTATCAACTTCTCTCCATAGCATAAACTGCGTTATAGCGTACCATTTATTAGATGTATGATTTGAATATCCATATCCATAATAAGATATTAATTCTATCCTTCTTAATTTATCTTGACTTATATTTAAAGCATATGTTGGATTATTATTTACTGTATAAATAGAATCCTCATATAATAAAGCACTTGGAGTTAAACAATAAGTAAATTTATCATCACTTTGTCTTCTAATAAAACGCATTAATTGTGATTTAGTTAAATCATCACTTTTATAAGTCGCATATATTCCACTAATCCATTCTTTTTCATAAAATTGTTCTGCTTTAACATTGTTTAAATCACAAAATATTATTAAAGCAATTAAAATTAAAATTTTTTTCATAATTTTCTCCTTTTTTATGAATATATACTATGAATAATTAGTAGTCAAATAAGTATTTTTTAATATTTAAACAAAAAAAAGAACAAATTTTTTTAATTTGCTCATTAATTTATTATTTTTGTTTTATTAATTATATAATTATTCTAATTCACTATTATAATTAATAGTTGCATACATTCCATCACATTTTAAATAGCTTTTATAACTATTTGTATTTGATGTATATATAACATAACCATTACAACTTATTCCTTCATTAATAGGATCATTTATTTTACCTATTAAATAATTTTGTTGTAAGGTTTTTAAAGTAATAATTATTTTATCATTAGAATTATTTATTTTATAATTTTTAGCCGCATTCAATAATTTTTTTTCTAAAACTTTATAAACACATTCTTCTTCTACATTAGGATTTATAATAGGATCTGCGATTTTCATCTCTTGTTCTTGAGTTAATACAGTGTTTTTATTAAACTCTTTATGACAATATATTGTAATAACAACAAGTATAAACATAAATAGACTACATATAACAAGAGTTCCTCTTAAACCAAAACCTTTATTATTCATATTAAAATAAATCCTTATCTTCAATTATATCTTTAAATCTATATAGTTTTGCAGGTCTTCCATTTGATCCTATATTTTTATCTCTTGTATCTTCTAATATTTCTAATTTAATTATTTTTTTTCTAAAATTTCTTCTATCTAGTTTTTCATTTAAAATTTGTTCAAAAACTTTTTGAAGTTCAGGTAATGTAAAATCACTTGGAAATAAAGTTTTTAAATTTTTAGTATTTAGAAGTTTCTTTTTAGCATCAATTGTAGTATTTGTGACTATATTAAAATGATCATATATTGTTTTTGGAATATTATTTACATTAAACCATTCACAATCAATTTCTCTTTCTTCTTTTTTTAAAGAAGCTCTTATACCATCTATTAAACCAATCATAGAAACACCAATAATTCTTGTATCAGGTATTCTATTTAAATCACTAAAAATATTTCCATTTTCTATATATACATCTTTATATCCAATCATTTCATCTAATATTTTATTTGTACATTCTTCTAATGTTTCATCATTTAGTAGTAACATACTTGGTAGCATCCAATAACCTTTATAAGGATCAGTTTTTTTTCTAAAAAGTAATACTTTTAATTCGCCTTTATAAAAAGTAAATAAATTAATAAGTACTTCTACTTTATTATTATAATTGTTCATTTAATACACTCCTTTGTGTTTTTAGTACATTTGAATTATATTATAAATTATTAAATTTGTCAAATAACAAAAAAACAACAAAGTTGTTTTTTAAGAAATAATATATTTTTTATTTATTTCAATTACAGGACGAATTCCATAATATTTTGTTCCGCTTTTCATCGCAAATTCCCAAATATAAGCTGGATTTGATGCCCCTTTATATAAACCATATGCTTGAACTGTATTCATAGCAGTTAAAGTCCAATAACCATAAGGACTACTACCTGTAAGATTTGTCGCTAACCAAGCTTTACAAGCACTAGTTGCGGATGATGTTGTACAACCTCTAGTACCTAATTCACCAGATGTTGGAATTCTAACTTTTGTAGCATTTGTCCAAGTTGTTGGTAATAAACTAAGCGCTAAATCAGGTGTAGTAGCAGGTGTTACATTAGCCCAATCCGTAACAGAACCATAATTTTTTTCATAAATTAAAACTACTGTATCATTTGTATTTGAACTATTTGAATATACATAAAATTTACCAGTTGTATTTGAGTTAAGTTGAACATTTACATATTCACCCCAAACACATGACTTTCCTTCACCACATTTAGGAGCAGTAACTGTTACTGTTTTCATACTTGTTGATTCAATTCCTGTATTACTTGTTGCTGTACAAGTAATTGTTTGATTCGTTCCAATAGCAAGTGTTTTAGTATTTGTTAAAGAAGTTGACCCAACTTTACAAGAAACACTTCCACCTGATAAACCATAAGTTACTTTAGTAGGAACTGTATAATCATCAAGTATTGAAAATGATGTTGGAACAGAACTTAAATCTATTATAGGAGTTGTTGTATCTATTTTAGTTTCTTCAATAGTAAATGTTTTTAATTTAACATTTCTTGAATTTTCTAACCAAACATCAAGTTTACCATTAGATGTAAATTTAACTGGTTGATTTGTTTTAGTTGTTGTATAATCTTTATTCAATAAAAGATTTTGACTATCAACTTGTGCACTACCTTGTTTTAATTGATAATGTTTTTTATAATCACCTTCAGGATATGTAATTGTTACTGTTTTAGTTGTTGCATAACTAGTATCACTTACCGCAACTAAAGGTACTTTATCAACATCAGAACAATCATTACCTATTATATTTGATTCAACACCTGTATATTCAATTAAATAATTATCTATACATAAAACTGCACTTGTTATTATACCTTTATCATTAAGATTGATTTTACCAAATTTTGGTAAAGTTCCCTTAAGAGCAACAAGACCATTTAACGGTTCATAAGAAGTACCATTTTCAGCTTTTTCTGATGAAACATCATATGTTCCCGCAACTATTTTTTTTCCATCTACTAAATTTTCTTTCAAAAAATAATTTTCAACAGCATTAATATATCCATATGCTGAATCAATAGTAGCTTTTTCTTTTGAATTTTTAATAATATTTAAAATTATAGGAACTGTTATTGTAGCAATTATAATAACTATTACAATTACTGCTAATAACTCAATTAAAGTAAAACCCTTTTTATTCATAAATACACCTCTTTATTATCATTAGTATTATACCATATTTTGTAAAAAATATATTCATTTATATAAAAATTTAAAAAAAAGAATATTTCTATTCCTTTTATTCAATGTTCAAATATTCAAAACAGTAATTAAATACCATTCCATGACCTTTATGAAATTCATCAATAGAAACAAGGTTTTTAATTTCTTCAACAGAAGCCCATTTTACATCACTAACTTCTTCTTCTTGCATTATAATATCTTTTAAATCAACTTCCATTTTAACATAATACATATCTAAAAAATAAGTCTTTGTTTTTATTGTATTAAATAATTTTACGTCTTCTACATTTAAAGAAATACCTATTTCTTCTTTAACTTCAGTTACTAAACCTTCTAAACTAGTTTCACCAGTCTTTGGATGACCACCTGTTGTAGCCCATTTTCCACCTTTATCTTCTGATCTTTTTTGAATTAAAAATTCATTATTATTATTTTGTATAAAAATAATAACAGTTGTTATATAAAAACCAGATAAAGGTTTTTCATCTTTACTAATAGTTTTACCAGTTAAATTTCTTGAATCATCATATAAATCTCTTAATTCCATAAACACCTACTTCTTTTTTTTGTAATTTAAATAATCAGTTACTCCTCTATTTACAAATCTATTTGTATTAGTTTTTAACTCATCCATTATTTGATCTGTGACAATATAAGCATTAGAAAATTCTTTAGTTGTTATTTCATTTTTACTTAAAGCTTCTATTAATTCATTCTCATCTAATAATGTCATAAAATCACAAGATTTTGTTTCTTCTTTTGTATTATAAATAACATCTAAATATAAATCATCATAATAAATATCAGTACCAATTATTTCTATTCTTGAAACAACATCAAAATAATATTCTAATATTTTACCTTCATTATTTATAAAGACTCTAACATTATAATTTTCATCTAATGGTGTATACTCAAGTATAGTATAATCATTATCAACTAGTGTAATCTTATTACCATTTACATACTTAGTACATTTTTGTGATGTATTAATTATTTTTTTAATTGTTATATAACAATTTAATTCTTCTGACTTTTGTGTCACAATCATTTGTTGATTTACTTCTTTCATATATACGTCGTTTAAAAATTTTCTTTTTCTCATAATAATCTCCCCAATAATTATTGTATTAACAATCTATAAAAATTGTATCATTTTTTTTTACAAAATAAAACTATTTTTTGAATTTTTTTGCAATATTTTCTGCAACAAATAATCCATCCATAGCAGAACTTGTTATTCCACCAGCATATCCAGCACCTTCACCACTAGGATAAATACCTTCAATATTACATTCTCCATCTTCATTTCTATCAATTCTAATAGGTGAAGATGTTCTACTTTCTACACCTGAAATAATAGCATCATCATTATTAAAACCTCTTATTTTTTTTGAAAAAGCATCTATTGCTTCTTTTAAAGAATCATTTATATAATCAGGAAATATTTCATTTATATTTGCAAAAGTATAATTTCCTTTAAAAATAGGTTTAATTGTTTTAAATCCAGAAGAAACTACATTTTTTTTATAATCTCCAAATAATTGAACTGGTATATTACCTTTTCCTATTTTATAAGCTTTTTCTTCTAAATCTCTTTGAAATTTAATTCCATCTAATAATGATAATCCATAATCTCTTGGATTAACAGTTACTATAATAGCACTATTAGCATTACTACTACCTCTATCACTATAGCTCATTCCATTAATTGCTAATCTATTTTCTTCTGATGAAGAATTAACTACATATCCACCTGGACACATACAAAAACTATACACACCTCTACCATTATCTGATTTATGAGTTAGTTTATAATTTGCTGCTTCTAATAAAGGATTTGATTCATATCCATATTGATTTAAATTAATCATTTTTTGTGAATGTTGAATACGAACTCCAACTGCAAAAGGTTTTGAACTCATTGTAATATTTTTATCAAATAACATCTGATATGTATCACGAGCACTATGACCTATTGCTAGAACTAATACTTCACAATCAATTATATCTTTGTTGTTGATTTCTACACTACTTATTTTATTATCAATTATATTTATGTTTGTTAAACAAGAATTAAATCTAAATTCACCACCCATATCAATAATACTTTTTCTCATATTTTTAACAATATCTCTTAATAAATCAGTTCCAATATGAGGTTTATTTATATAAGTAATTTCTTCTTTTCCTCCTAAAGAAACAAATATTTCTAATACTTTTTTTTCTCTAAGAAATGGATCTTTAACTTGAGTTGTTAATTTACCATCTGAAAAAGTACCAGCTCCACCTTCACCAAATTGAACATTTGAATTAGGATTTAATTTTGAATTTATAAAAAATTCTTCTACTGTTTTTATTCTATCTTCTACTTTTTCTCCTCTTTCAATTATAATTGGTTTATAACCATATTTTGAAAGCATATATGCACAAAATAAACCAGCAGGTCCTGAACCTATAATTAATGGTCTATTTTTTAATTCTTTAGTACCTAATACATTAAAAATATAATCTTCATCAGGTGTTTTTAATACATCATTTTTATTATATTTTAATATATTTTCCTCATTATTAACTTTAATATCTACTTCATAAACATATATTAAATTCGGCTTTTTTCTTGCATCTAAAGACTTTTTATGTATTTTTAAATATTCAATATCTGATATTTTAATATTTAATTTTTTAGCACATTTTTCTTTTAAATCATCTATTTTATTTTTATCAATTGGTAATTGTATTTGTCTTACTCTTATCATAATAACTCCTTTTAAAATTAATCTAACTTAAAACTATTTATATTATTGGTATTTCTATTAGCAAAAATTTACCTGTTTTAATTATACCTAAAATTTACATAATATGCTAGAACAAAATAGAAAAAGGAATAAGTTTTTACTTATTCTTTTAATTTATTGATTCACCATTAACATATAATTTATATCCATTAAAATCTATATTACTGTAAGTTGTATCTGCATCTTCTAATGAAGTTAAATATGAATCTCCTGTTAATATAATATTTGAAGATTTATCAAGTTTTAAAGTAATACTTTTTGCAGAATTATCTTCATTGATAGTTCCTTTATAACTAGTTGAATTTTTTAAATTCATATTTAGTGTAGAAATATTATCAATATAAATATCTCCTACTAATGTTTGACTAATTGCATTTAATGTTACATCACCACCATTTGAACCAGTAGTACCCCACTCAGTAGTTCCTTTTGCACTAATTAAAATATTACTTCCATAAACTAATTTAGTATTTGTTAAATTAATTACAGCATCTGTATTTGTTACAAAAAACATTGGTGCTGTTTTATAATATGATGAACTTGATAATATAGATAAATTTGAATCTGTTGCAGAAAAATTACCTGTACCTACTGTTGAATCTCCCGACATAGATTGATAAATCATAATACCACTATTATCAACATCATTTCTATTTCCTTGTCCACTAGCTGTAATTGTTGAATCAGTTATAGTAGCACTATTTTTTCCTTCAACTACTACCATTTGTGATTTATTTGCTGTTCCTGTTGTATTAGAAATTGTAATATCACCAGTTGAATAAATTAATGGTGAACCAGATCCATTTGTTTCTAATTTAGAATTTTTAGCAATAACAGTTCCTTCACCTCTATCAGTTGCAAGTGTAGCACAAGAACCACCTTGTGTAGTTATATTTACTTTATTAGCTTCAATATATCCACCATATGTTGCATCAAGACCTCTTGATGAACTAGTTCCTGTTGTTGTTATTGTTGAATTATTTATGTATATTTTAGAATTTGTTCCTGTTGAAAATACTGCATTACTTCCTTTTGTACTTGCATTTATAGTTGTATTATTTATAGTTGCTGTTGAATTAGCAGTTACAAGTATTGCAGAGTTAATTCCATAAAATTCAGAATTTTCAGTATTTGTACTATCACCACTTGTTTTATTTACCGTTGCATTTTTCAATGTTAAATTACCTGAATTTTTAACTAAAATTGAACTTTCATCACTATTAGTTGAACTATATGTTTCAGTTAAAGTTTCATCTGTATCATCTACTTCAGTTGCTCCACTGGAACTTACTGTATTTGTTGTATTATTTTTATTTTCTAATTGTTTTTCATCATTTTCTAAAAAATAATTTTTTGTTACATATGTATCTATTCCTGTTAAACCGGTTGTTAAAACAACTACAGATATTATATAAATTACTGCTTTATCAAAATTATAAAATATTTCTTTAATACTTTTTTTATTAAATTTTGATGCTATTAAATAAGTAATTAATATTATTATAATAAGTGATTCAATACCAAAAGCAATATAATAAATGTTTTCTAAATCATTTGTTTTATTTACTTTTTTATTATCACCCATATTACCTGATGGTGGTTCACCCATATTACCTGATGGTGGTTCACCCATATTACCTGACGGTGGTTCTCCCATATTACCTGTTGAATCTTGGGTTGTTGAACTATCTAAATTATTTGTATCACTACTTTGACTATTTTGTGAATTTGATGGCATTTCTGGTGGTGTTCCACCTTTAAAGTCCATCTTTTCATTTGTACTTACATTCGTACTATTTTTTGCTAGATTCATTGTTATAAAACTAAATATACCAACAATAACTATTAAAAAAATTACTATAATATTTTTTGTTTTCCTTTTCAATTTATCATCTCCCAAAATTATTATAAAAAATGTATATGTATAATTTGTGAAAAAACAAAAAAAACAATTTTCATTGTTTATTTTTTACGCTTTTTTGTTTTACATTTATTATTTCTTTGTTTAAAAGGAATTTCATAATTATAATTACCATTTTGAAATGAATGTCTTCTATCCAATGATATAATTACTTTTTCTTCATATGAATATCTTCCTTTTACTAAATCTACTGCATATAATTTATCAAAAAAACACATTATTTTTTCTAATTTTTCAATTTGATTTTGAGTTGGCCCACAACCTTGTTCATTTATTTCTTTAAATACTCTATTAATTGCATTATAAATATCTAAATCATGTCTTTCAATACAATGAAGATATTGATGAGCTATATCTGTTAGTAAAGCTCCATTATCAATATTATATTTTCCACCATCTTCATCTTTTTTTATGTGATGAAAAGTAATATCTTCCATTTTAACTATTTTAAAATTAAGCCAATCATGATTTTTTAATTTATATATTCTAATCATTTCTCTTGTTACATCTTTCATATTAACCCCCATTAATAAAATTTACTTAACTATTTTGATTTCTAATTCTATTATTTATCGCAATCATTTCTCTTTTTTTTTGTTTAAATTTTCCTTTTACTAAAATTTTAGAATGCTTACATTCAAATTTTAAAAATAACAATTCAATTTTATCATATTGATTTTGAGTTGGTCCATATCCTTGTTCATTTATTTCTTTAAATACTCTATTAATTTCATTATAAATATCTAAATCATGTCTTTCAATACAATGAAGATATTGATGTGCTTTTTCTGTTAGTAAAGCACCATTTGAAATAATACATTTCCCACCATCTTCATCTTTTTTTATATGATGAAAAGTAATTTCATTCATTTTAACTATTTTAAAATTAAGCCAATCATGATCTTTTAATTTATATATTCTAATCATTTCTCTTGTTACATCTTTCATATTAACCCCCATTAATAAAATTTGATTTAATATATCATAAAAAAACTATTTATACAACATAATTTCATAAAAAAAGATTAGTTTATCTAATCTATTTTATATTAATACTTTTACCATAATTACTTGAATATGTATAATAATTACCAGAATATGTTGCATCTTTAATTACGTCAATAAGATCATATAAACTTGAATAATTATAATCTTCACTATCAAGATCTTTCAATAACCCTTCATATAGATATTGATCATTTGCTTTTGTAATATAATATATTTCATTATGTCCATCTATTTTTACTTCAGCAGTAATAAATTCTGTATTTGAATAATTTTTAATTTGTAAATTATTAACTACATATCCATTTTTTTCAAGTATTCCTTTTAATGATAAATAATTATCTTTAACTGTAGAATAATCTATTTTTTTAACACTAATATTCATAATAGTATTACTATTAATTACAACTAAAATATCATTTGTTATTTTATATGTACATGAACTCAATTTTTTAAAATTAAATCCTTTATATGAATATGTATTTGTAGTATCTGTATTTGTTGTTGTATCTGTTGTATTTGTATCCGTTGTATTTGTATTTTCTTCATATTCATTAACAGTCTTTTTATCAGTTGTTTTATGACTCACTGAAAATACAATTGGCACTACTACTACTAACAAGAATATTACACCTGCTAAAATAGAAAAGAAAGTAATTAATATAATTTTTAATATTTTTAATTCTGAATTATTTTTATTAGGATTAATTCTATTATTTAAATTCATATTATTATTTGCATTAACTCCACTATTCATTTGATTAACTGGATTAATATTATTTACTGGATTAACTTCACTATTTATTTGATTAGCTGGATTAATATTATTAACTGGATTAATTCCACTATTCATTTGATTAACTGGATTAATATTATTAACTGGATTAATATTATTTACGGGATTAACTTCACTGTTCATTTGATTAACTGGATTAATATTATTTACGTGATTAACTTCACTATTCATTTGATTACCTGGATTAATATTATTTACGGGATTAACTCCACTATTCATTTGATTAACTGGATTAATATTATTAACTGGATTAACTTCACTATTTATTTGATTAGCTGGATTAATATTATTAACTGGATTAATTCCACTATTCATTTGATTAGTTGGATTTATACTATTTACGGGATTAACTCCACTATTTATTTGATTAGTTGGATTTATATTATTAGAACTTTGATTAAATATATCTAAATCATTATTACTACTAACAATTGGTTCTCTAACTATTTTTTCACCACATTTTGGACAAAACACATTTCCATTTTCTAATGGAAATCCACATTTATTACAATTCATATTTTTCTCTCCTCTATTTCATTTTTATTAATTTAGAATAATAATGATTATTATTTACATCCCAAATTATAAATACACAATAATAATCATAACCATCATCAAAATTTTGTAACTTAAAATCAAAATCATTTACTTTAGTTTCAAATCCTTCAATTATTCCATTACTAACCCAATTTGTTTTATAATTGTTATTTTCATCTAATATTTTATACTTACTACTCGCAAAAGCAATTGTATCATAAGCACTTAAATCAACAGCTATACAATTTGGTGTATACTTACCCTTTTTTGATAAAATTATATTATTAACCAAAACATTATTTGTTTTTTTATCTAAAGTTAAAGTTAATTTAGCAGGATCAATAATAAAATTATCATTTTTAAAATTTGATAAAGTTACATAAGTATTATACTTAATATAATCATCATTAGAATCTCCCTCAAAAAGTGGGAAGATTGATTCTTGATCAGGATATTCTTTAGAAACAACTTTTAATTGTTTACCTTTTATAGTAGCACTCAATGTATTTTCATTTAAACTAACTTGTTTTCCTCTATAAACAGGTAGAAAATAACCATCTTTATTATCTCTAAAAACTAAATATTCTGCTTTGGCATAACCTTGTTTTTGTTCTTCTGTTAACTCTAATTTAAAATCAGAATTTGTATTACTAGTATCAATACTTGTTTTATTATTCGCAAAAGAATATGTTGTTGATGAATTAGTTTGCATTGAATTAAAATCTTTAATAAAATTTTTATAAGGTTTTAAATCATCAAATTCATTATATAGTTTTAAAAAGTATTCCTTAGTTGAATCTTTCGCATTATATGGAAAATAAATACTCATACCTCTTGAACTATTATTTGTTGCCCAATTATAAATAACTGTATCTTCAAATACATTTAAAACTTTACTTGCTTTATCACTTGATAAATTTTTTAAATTATTTACTAAACTATATAAATCAACCATATCATAATTTGAATCATCTGACTGAGTATATGCATATTGATACATATTACTTCTTGATTTTGCTATTAAATTATAATTACTTGCTATATCTATATCTTCAAAAAATTCATTTACAGATTCAGTTAATTTACCTATATTTGAAACCTTTACAATTGAATAAGTTGAATATATTTCAACTGCTTTACCCATTTTACTATTATATAAAGCTTTATATTCTTTAACTTGTTTTTTATATGCATCTATAAATTTAAATCCAATATCATAACCTTTATCTGAAATATTTATATCATTTATAAATTTAAGAACACTAGAAAATGATGTACCTATTGTTGTTTCTTCTGAAGCAATCAAATAATTTGAATAATCTTTAAATACATTAGCAACTTCAATTGTTCCATTTAAACAAGTCCTAAAAATAACTGTTTCTAATTTATTTTTTTTATTAAAAGGTGAATTTTCAAATCCTGTTTTCAACTCTTTTAAAGATAAATTATCATCATATAAAGAATCAAATTCACTACCATATATAGCTCCACCATGATTCCAAAAAATTAAATTATATTTATCTGTTTTATAATTATCATAAACATAAGTTAAATAATCACTAAAAGTTCTAGTATCACCCATATTTTTAATACTTACATTTTTTACTTTTTTAAAACCATCTTTTTTTAATTCATATATTGCGGTTTCTTTAGAATCAATATAATTATTTTTCCATTCTTTTGAACCACCAGCAATCAAAACAACTTTAATGTTTTTATTGTCCATTTTTTCATAATCAATACCATCTAAATCAACGGTTCCAAGACCTTTATCTGATTCTAAATCAGCACCAACCATATAAATCATAAAAGTTCTACTATGATTTTTTTCCTTGTTTAATAATATAAATACTCCAAGTAACAATAATATTAAAAATAAAACTATTCCTCCAATAATAAAAATTATTTTGTTTTTTAAAAAATTATTTTTACTAGAAAAATTATTAGTAGATTTTGCTTGATTAAAAACATCACCATTAAAATTCTGACTTAAATCAGTTCTATTATATTCATTCATGTGTACACTCCTATTTTTATAATTATACCATAGTAAATTGTTCAAATAAACATAATATGACATAATTATAAACTTTAATAAAAATATAATTAATAAACAAATAAATTTTTACAATAAAAAATAGCACTATACTAGCCGCTATTTTATAATACTTAACAAATCTAAAAAAAATTAAAAATTAAATAAAGTTAAAAAGTTTAACAATTAGAATAAATACTCTAACTGAAAAATAATAGTAACATAATTTGACTTTTTCAAGTTCAATAATATTAAAATATATATATTATTTTATTTTAGTTACTTTTCCACTATCAACATAAAATATTTCATCTGATAAAAAATCTATATCTTCTTTAATATGTGATGAAATTAAAATAATTTTATCTTTATCTTTTTCTTCTATAAGTAATTGTTTTATTTTTTCTACACTTTCTTTTTCTATTCCATTAAAAGGTTCATCCAATATAATAACAGTTGGATCTTCCATTAAAACTTGGGCTATTCCTAATTTTTGTTTCATACCTAATGAATATTTATGATACAATTTGTCTTTTGATTCATATAAATTTACTTTTTTTAAAGTTTCATCTATTTGTTTTTTACTAATTTCACCTTGAATATCAGCAAGTAATTTTAAATTTTGATAACCTGTCATCATAGGAATAAACTGAGGACTTTCAATTAATACCCTTGTTGCTGGTGGAAATTCAAAATCTTTATTAATATCTTTTTTATCAAAAAGAACTATGCCACTACTGGGTTTAAAAAAACCACAAATTATTTTCATTAAAACTGTTTTTCCACTACCATTTCTACCAGTAAAGCCATAAATTTTTCCACTATTAAATTCAATATCAACATTATCAAGAACAATATTATCTTTGAATCTTTTTGTAATTTTTTTTAATTCTATTTTCATTATATCACCCTTTCAAATCACTAAACTTTGTATGATAAGCTACTTTTTTTAATATTAAATTAAAAATAATAGTTAACAATAAAATCAAAAATAAATTAATCTTATTTATTTCTATATGTACAAATAAAATAAATATTGAAAAAAGAAATATTAAAAATATAGTTAAAATATTACTTCTTTTATTCATTATTAATATAAAATACATATAAATTTCTATTAGCTTTACAAACAATACTTTTTTAATTATTATTAATAAAAATATTAAATCTACTTTCATAAAAAGAAGAACAAATAAAAATATAATTATATTTATTATTAACGTAATAAATAATTGTGTTAATACTTTTATACCAATCCATTTAGAAAAAGAAATTCTAAGTATAAGATTATCTAAATTATCAAAATCTTTTATAAATACAGATAAAGCTAAGTATAAATATAAACCATAGTTTAATAAAATTAAACTTATACTAAATATATCACCAATATTTTTTATAATATAAATATCATAACAAAAAATATTATTTAAAATATTAAATTCACCAAAATTACTATTTAAAATACATAAAAAGTAACATAAAAATATAGCGGTATATGCATTTATAATTCGATATTTATTTTTTAAAATATAAACTAAATCATTTAAAAATATATATTTCATTTGTCTATTTCCACTAATATTTTTTCTTTGTTTTTATAATTTAGATAAATAAATAATGTTGAAATAATTAATAAAACCAATGAAAATAATGTCATTCCTATTAATGTTACATTTGAATATGCCCATATATTAGATAAGCTAAAATATTCAACATACTCAGTACCAGCAAATATAATATTAGAAAATACTATTTCAAAAATAATAAAAATCATTAAATACTCAATATATGATACTACTATAGATATTAAACAGTTTTTATTATGTTTACAATTATATACTCCGATATTTATCCAAAAGATTCCATGTATTATAAAATTTAACAAATATATAATCATAAATAATAATATATTTGTTGTATTATAAATTCCAAAAGCATCAAAACCATATTTATTGACTGTATATTTATAATCAAAATTACCTGATATAAAACAGCAAATTATAAAAAAAGTTAATAAAAAAACTGGTAAAATTAAAGAATATCTCAATGTTTTAAAATATAATTTTTTTATTATTTTACTATACCCTATTCTAGTTAAAGAATTTTTTAAAAATCCTTTTCTCAAATATTTATGAAAATAACAACTAGATATAATTATAATTAATAATGGAGCTAGAATCTGTAGTTGAGATATATTACTATATACTAAGGTAATATACCCAAATGTAGATAATGCATCTCTATTTTTTAATGGTTCTGAATATTGGCTACAAACATAATCATCAAGTAGTCCATTTTTACAGTCATTATACATTTCTTTATATTCAGCTTTAAATAATTTATCTTCTTTTTTGTACTTAACAATTGCGCTAATACCTATTAATAATAATAGAAAAATTATTATTATAATAAGCTTATTTGATTTAATTTTTTGTAGCATAATTTCATCTCCTAAGTTATGTGAAGTGAGATATTACAACATAATATAATTAATATAAACTTAAAAAAAATAGAAATTATAAATTATTTAAATCAATATTCACATATCTAAACACTAGAATAATAGTAATAAATTCATATAATTTTTTTCTTTTTATTTTTTAAATCTATACTTCATTATTATCATTTACTTCTTAACAAGAATATCATTTTATTATACTTTCAGTCAATTACTTTTATATAAATTTACCACTTTAAAAACAATTTTTTCAATTTTTTTGTCTTTTCTTGTCATAATATCTTGAACTTGTACTATTTCAAGAGTATAATGTAATTATGATAGTAGTACATTAAAATGAATTGTACTACTTTTTTTATAAAAAATACAAATAAATTGGAGGCAATATATGTTTTTTAAACAACGTAAATTAAAATATTTAGATAATTATTTAAGAGAAATCATTTCTACTAAAACAGGATTTGAAAAAGATAAAATTAAGTTATTAAAATCAAAAAAATCTAAAAATAGTAGTGAAGATTTAGATTATCATAAATTTAAATATCAATCAAAAATATACATATTAAACAACGATGATTTAAAATGTATTAAATAATACTTTATAAAAAGTATAATTTAGTAAGAATATCAGAATAAATATATCTGATTTACTTCTAGTTTTAACAAAATATAATTTGGAGGTAAAATATGAAAGAAAATGAAAAAATACTTATATTAAAAACATTATTAAAAGTCACATTCATTATGATCTTTATTAGTGTTGGATTAAAACTACTAGGATTAAATGTTTTTGAAGCAGATAGAAATAATAAAATATTATTAAATATATCTACATTTATAGAAAAAAACAATTTAAAAAATATTATAGATTGTTTACTATTACTTGTACAAAACTTTATTGTATTTAGATTATGTTGTAAAAATAAAAATATTAAAGTATATTATGTAGCCGCAATTATAGCTACATTAATAACACTTTTATCTCAGTTCTTATTATTTGGTATTGGAGAAGCTAAAAACACTTCACTAGCAAGTTTACTATATTATATATGCACCTTCTTAATTTTAATTGTTTTTCCAATAATTATAGATATAAGAATTAAGTATAATATTAAAAATAAATCAAAAATTAAAAATATATTAAATAGTATAATAAACAGAATTAAAAGACCCCTATTTATTTTATTAATTATATCTATATATCAAATTACTGTTATGTTTTTAAGAGAAATAACTTATATTCAATTTTATGAAAGTATATATAATTTTTTATTGAATTTTGATTATACTATCTTATTATTATCTACATATTATTTGTTTTTAAAAAAAGAAACACATATTGAATTAAAATCATATCCCCTATTTTCAGTTAATAAATTTTTAAACAAAAAAATATCATTTGAAGAAATAAAAAAAATGGTTGTTAGTTTTCAAGAATTTAGAAAAAAATTTAAAGAATCAAATAAAACTGACAAAATTATAGTAATTATATATTTATTTTTTACTATTTTATCAGAACTTATTAATTTAGGAATAGTAATATTTGTCGCATATTTAAATCACGCAATTATAGAAAGTTTCTTTATTATAACTTCATTTTTAATATCAAGAAAAGTTTTTGGCGCATTTCATTTAGATTCCGCAATTAAATGTTGGTTAGTATCAAATGTTTCATTCTTTATATTAAGTAAACTAACAATTAATGTAGGTATAACTTATGTAGTTCCAATATTATGTGGTATTTTACTAGCTTATATAACAAGTAAATTTATTAAAGATAAAAATAAAGAATTATATAAAGGTATTAGAGAAAATGATTTACTTGATATTTGTGAAAATAAAAAATTAACAAAAATTGAATTAGAAATATTAAAAAAATATTATTGTGAAGGATTAAATATTGATAAACTAACATTTACATATCATTATTCAAGAGCACAATTATATAGATATAAAAGTAATGCTGAAAAAAAAATAATGGCTTAAAGAACTTTAAAAAAAAGTTCTTTTTTTTATTCAAATTTATCAAATGAGACGCATGAGATTTTATTTTCTTTATAATTAAAATATAAAGGAGGTGTATTTTATGTGGTTTAACTCAAGAGGAAGTATGCTATTTTTTGGTCCTAAAGATCATTGGATGAAATTAGCAAAAAACATTGCTAAAATGTTTAAATAATTTTTTTTAAAATAGAAGTTTGGAAGTGTAAAATGGATACAGATATGAATTTAACAGAATTAGTTGTTAAGAAAATAGAATATTTATGTTGTCAAAAAGAAAGACTAACTCCATATAAAATTTCAAAAAATGGAGAATTTAATCCTAGAACATTAAATCATATTTTAAATGGTACCAATAAAGATGCTAAACTATCTACTATTAATAAAATATGTAAAGGATTAAATATAAGTATTCAAGAATTTTTTAATGATGATCTATTTAAATAATAATAAAAAAGATAAGTATTACACTTACCTTTTTTTGTTTTCTAATTTATCTTTTTTTTACTTTAGCTTTATTATTTTTAAGTTCATCTATAACTTCTTTTTCAATCATCATACCATATAAATTATTATCCTCATCAAAGAATGGAGTATTAAAATCTTTTAATTTTTTTTCAAAATCATAATTACATTTAATACTTAATTCACTTAAAATAATGTCATCATTAATTTCTATATTATATTTTTTAGCTGCGGCTTTAATCAAAGAAATTGAATGAAAAGATCTATTATCTTTCATTAATATATCATATAAATATAAAGTTTCATCATTACTTAAACTATCATAATTATTAAGTATAACTAATAACATCTCATTTAATAATTCATTTTTTATGATTATATTTTTGTTTCTATTTATAGTACTTATATTTTTTTCTTCTAAATAATTATCTAATTTGGCATAAAACAAACTTAAATTATCTCCATAATTATCTTTTAATATTTCAATTACTTTATCATACGTTTCTTTATCATTATTTAAAGCAAAACCTACTACCTCACTCATACCAAATAACCATTCAGTCATTTTAATTGGTTTATCAGGTATATTTGTAAAAATATATTCAATTATTGCATCAGCATATATATCAGATATTAAACGATTATGAACTAAATTTTTTGAAGCATCTTCTTTTGCTTTTTCAATTGAATCGATATAATTAGTTCTAAAATTACTAATCACTATTGGTCTTCCATCACTATTATAAATTAATCTCCCTATTCCTTCATATATTTCATTTTCATTTTCAAATTCATTATGTTTTACTAAATAATCTTCATAAATATCAAATATTTTAGAAATTGATAAGCAAGAATTATTTTTTAATATATTTCTATCAAAATAAAGTTTACCGTTATATATATATTGACCATCATTTATAATAGGAAAATCACTTGATTTAATATATTGTTCAAATGTATTGTATTTTTTTAAAGTATCTAAACGATTGTTATCTAAAATCAAACTATTATACAATTTAGAAAGTTTTATTATTCTAGCTTTCTCTATTTCGTTTAATTCATAATCATTTAAATAACTTTTTTGTTTTTTTATTTTTTCAATTAAAATTTCTTTACTATTATTAGAAATAATCTTTTGCTTTTCAATTTCGGATAATTTACAATAATAATCTTCAAAGTCATCCTCCATATCACCAATTATATAATTATCTAAATTTTGAAATCGAGTTAAGGATTCTAAATTTACTATTTTACCTTTTATAACTATTTTTTTAATATTTAAAAAATTTATTACTAAATCATTAATATTTGTATCAGTTCTTGACTCAATATTTAAATATTCTACTTTTTCAAAATTAGAAATTAAAGATAATTGATGAAAATTAATATTACATTCTTCAAAATTCATTTTTAATCCATTTATTTTAATGAATTTAGTATTATAAATATTGCATCGATAAAACTCATAATCACATTCTGAATTATTTAAATTATCAAGATTAATATCCATATTTTTAAAAATGATTTTTCTTTTACCTAATTTATAAAAAGAAGAACTATTTAGACTACAATTTGAAATAGTTATTTCAGCATTTTTAAATTTATTATTTATTATTTCAATGAAATTATCATCAATATTTAAATTTTTAAAATGAATATTTTTAATATTTTCAATAACACTATAAAAATCTCTTACTCTCTTAGATTGTACTTGATTATTATTTATTAGAGATATTAGAACACCTAAATTGAATTTTGATTGTTCAGAATATTTATAAATAGGGTCAGTAATACTATCATTATCACTAAAAGGTATTTCTTTTGTTATTTCTTTTTCCAAAAATGGGTCTTTTATAACTGCAATACCACTTTTATTTAAAATTTCATCATCAAAAAAGCAATCTATATTATTTATATAATAATTAATATCTTGAACACTATCTTGATATTTTAAATTAAAAAAATTTTTATTAATTAAATTAATCATTTCTAGTATATTTGTATTATCTTCTATTCCCTCAATTATAAACGTTGATACATTTGATGCATTTGATTCTTTAAAATCATATAAAAGTGTTCCAAAAATTTTTTCATTATATATTAATAATTGACCATAATCTCTTAATAAATCACTACTAGTAATTTCATCTATTTTACCATCTCTATTTTTATTTATAATATTTCTATTTAAAATATCAAAAGCTAATTTACTAAATAATTTTAAATCTAAATTTGCCATATAAACCACCCTTATTAAATATGTATTATACCACATCTTATATATAATTGTTTAATTATTTTGTATATCTAGAAATATTTAGTAAAATACCTACGCCACATAAAGTAATTAATAAACTACTACCTCCATACGATAAAAAAGGAAGTGTAACACCTGTCACAGGTATTAAACCAACTACAACCATTAAATTTAAAATAGCTTGAAACGCAATACAAAAAGTAATACCAAAAGCTAAATATTTACCAAAAGGTTCTTTTATATTTTTAGATATTAAAATACCTCTACTAATTATAATTAAAAATAAAACAGAAATAATTAAAATACCCATAAAACCAAATTCTTCACTAATAATAGAAAAAATAAAATCTGTTTGAGGTTCAGGTAAATAAAAATGTTTTTGAATAGAATTACCTATACCCATTCCAAATAGACCACCAGGCCCTATAGAATATAAAGATTGTATAATTTGAAATCCACTACCAAGAGGATCACTCCATGGATTTAAAAAAGATAAAATTCTCTCTAAACGATAAGGAGCAACCATAATTAAACCAGTTATTCCAGTTAAACCAATTAAACCTAAAGATATAAAAAACTTTAAACTAACACCACTTACATATAATAAACCAATACAAGTCATAACAATAATTATACCGGTACCAAAATCAGGTTGAAGCATAATTAATCCAAATATAAAAATAGTTATAAGTAAAATAGGAATAACTCCTTTTTTTATATTTTTTAATAATTTATCATTATTACTTAAATATTTAGAAACAAAAATAATTAAAGATAACTTTGTAAATTCACTTGGTTGAATACCAAAAGAACCTAATTTAAACCAACTTCTACTACCATTTCTAATTGCTCCAATACCGGGTATTAAAACAAGTATTAATAAAATAATACAAATAAATAAAATTATATTTGCGTATTTAAAATATATTTTATAATATATTTTAGAAATAACTAACATTAAAAATAAACCTAAAATTAAAAATACACCTTGATTTTTAACAAATTTAAAAGGATCATTAAACTTATATTCTGCCCATACATATGAAGCAGAATAAACCATTATAACACCAAATATTGATATAATAATAATACTTATTAAAAGAAGAATATCTAGTTTTTTCATAACATCACTCCATAAACAATCGCTAACATTGAACCTAGTAAACCAAATACCCAAAATAATTTGACAATATCACCTTCACTCCAACCTATTTTTTCAAAAGTATGATGAATTGGTGTCATAAGGAAAAATCTTTTTTTAGTTAATTTATAATAATATCTTTGAATTAAACAAGTAGTCGTTTCTATAACAAAAACAATACCTATTAAAACTAATAATAATTCATGTCTTGATAATATAGCAACACTACCTAATATCGCACCCAAAGCTAATGAACCTGTATCACCCATAAATATTTTTGCTGGACTTGTATTAAAAATTAAAAAACCAAGTAATGAACCTACTAATAAAAAACATAATAAAGCAATACTTTCATATCCTTCTAACCAACCTGTATTTAATAGTATTATTCCAAATGTAGTAATAGCTATAACAGATAAACCTCCTGCTAGACCATCTAATCCATCTGTTATATTTACTGCGTTACTACTTGCGACTAAAACAAATAAAATAAACAAACCATATAAAAATCCAATATCTAATTTTAAATTAATAAAATGAATCCAAAGCAATGGTTCATTATCTGCTTTTAAAAATAAGCAAAAAAATATAATTGAAACAATAAGTTGAGATATTATTTTTTGTTTTTCAGAAAGACCTTTATTGTTGTTTTTTTTTATAATTAAATAATCATCTACAAAACCAATTAATCCATAACTTAAAAAAGTAAATAAAACAATTATAAAATTATAACTTATTTCTATTTTATTAAACAAATATAAAATAACAATAGAAAAAAAAGTAGACAAAATAAATATTAATCCTCCCATTGTAGGTGTTCCTTCTTTTTTTCTATGTGTATTAATTAAATATTCACTTAATCTTTGATCTGCTTTTTTCTTTTTTAAAAAAGGTATTAAAAAACAAGAAAAACATATTGAAACAATAAAACCAATCATCATAACTAAAACAATCTTTGTTATTATCATTTTTAACCTCTATCCTAATAGTAATCTAACAGTTTCACCTTCAAATATTCTACTTTTATAACTAGGTGATTGATATATTACTTTTGATCCATCTCCAGTATATTCAACTTTGAATTTTTTTAATTCTTTCATTGCTTCTTTTAATGTTTTATTTTTTACATTAGCAACTACTGCATATTTTTTATCTAAATAATTGTAATTTTTTTCACTTGCTCCTGTAGGTTTTTTAATATTTAAAATATCAATTGAATCACGCAAAACATTTTTTGCAATAGGAGCAGCTATTGTTCCTCCGTATTGAGTTGCTCCTTTAGCGTTATCAATTGCAATGTAAACAATTACTTCTGGATTGTTAGCTGGTAAAAAACCTATGAATGATACAATATAATTACCTACCATATATTTACCATCTTTAACTTTTTGAGCTGTTCCTGTTTTACCACCTACTCTATATCCATCTATAAAGGCAGGTCTTCCTGTTCCATTTGTAACAACACTTTCTAAAGCATATCTTACTTCATCACTTGTTTGTTGACTAATTACTTTTCTAACAATGGTTGCTTTATTTTCTTTTATAATGGTATTCGTTTCTGGTTCATTTAAACTTTTAACAATATATGGTTTATACAAATATCCTCCATTTATAGCTGCACTTACAGCAGTTATTTGTTGAATAGGTGTTACACTAACTCCTTGACCAAAAGCTGTTGTTGCTAATTCTACAGGTCCAACTTTTTTTAAATTAAAAATAATTCCTGTACTTTCTCCATTTAAATCTATTCCTGTTTTTGAACCAAATCCAAATTTATCAATATATTCAAATAATTTATCTTTTCCTAATTTTTGTCCTAATGTAACAAATCCTGGATTACAAGAATTTTCTACAACTTGAAGATATGTCTGATCACCATGTCCTCCTTTTTTCCAACATTTTAATCTAGCATTTTCAACTCTAATACTTCCACTATCATAATAATGATCTTTATTTAAATCAACTAATTTTTCTTCTAAAGCAGCTGATAAAGTTATTATTTTAAATGTTGAACCAGGTTCATATGTTGCCCATATTGGTGTATTTCTGTTTATTTCTTCAACTGTATATTTATTATATTCACTAGGCGTAAAATCTGGTCTTGATGATAAAGCTAATATTTCTCCTGTTTTTGGATTCATAACAATACCTAAAGCTTGATCTGGATTATATTTTTTTACAGCGTTATCTAATTCTCTATCTAATGAAGATTGTATTTTATAATTTACTGTTAAAGTCATATTAATACCATCTTGTGGTTTTTCGTATTTTTGAGTTAATTCTAATTTATTTCCTTTTGCGTCACTTAAATATTTAATTGCTCCAAACTCACCTGTTAAATATTTATCATATATTAATTCTAATCCACTTAATCCTTGATTATCTATTCCAACAAAACCAATAGTATGTGAAAGCATATTATTATATGGATAATATCGTTGTGATTCTTTTACTAAATAAACTCCATCTAATTTTAATTCATCTATTTTATCCGCAATTTCAAATGATAATCTTCTACCTTCTGGATGAACTCTTTCAATTGATGTTTTTTTATAAATATGTTTATCCATTTGTTGTTTTGATACATTTAATATTTGTGATAGTTGTTTTGATACTTCATCTTTATTTTTTATTTGATTTGGAACTAATACTAATGATACTGTTGTTTTATTATCTGCTAAAACAACTCCATTTATATCATATATACGTCCTCTATTTGATTCTATTGGTAAATTTCTACTCCATAAATTATTAGCTAAATAATTTAATTTTTTATAATTTATTACTTGAATATAAAATACTTTGCTTATTATTATTAAAAACAAAATTATTATTATTAGTAATATTATTTTTATTCTTTTATGTATATTTTTATAGAACATTTAATCACCTAATAAATAATATGTACAAGTTAAATAAAAATGAAAAAAGAATAAAAAAACTGATAATTTCTTTATCAGTTTAAATCAAAATATTTTCTATCAATTCTTATTAATTTTTAAAAGTGTGACCAGCTAAATTCATTCGGCAGTGCCGACTGAATTTTATTGCAATCATAAAATTTACGCATTCTTCTAATACTTACTTAAGAATTATGATTATTCTTTATAAAATAACTATTTATTTTATACATCTTTAATCAATTTTTTCACCTTTTACAAAATTAAAATTATATATTTCTAATGCATATTTTACTTCATCAGTAATTTTTAAATTATTTCTAGCATCTTCAATTGATAACCACTTATAATTATCATGTTCAGTTAATATAACATTTTCAGTTGATTTTACTGTTACTGCAAAATTAAATTGTCTCGCTTTTTTTCCACTTCCTGATATATAGTCAAAACTATTTATATAACTTTTTATATTTTCAATATCTAAGTTAGTTTCTTCTTTTACTTCTCTAACTAAAGCTTCAAAAATATTTTCTCCATTTTCCATATTTCCGCTTGGAAGTTCATCAATACCTCCCATAAAATCTTCTTCTTTTCTAGACATTATTAAAATTTCTTGTTTTTCATTTAATATAATTGCTCCAATAACATTTTTAATAATACCTTCTTCTTTTCCTTTTTCCATCAGTAAATCATAAATTTTCATTTTTTTTCCTCCTTTTTATGAAGTAACTTCTTCTTCAAGTTTTACTTTTGCTTGAAGTAATATATGACCTAAATTTCCATTTCCTGCATATTTATTTGAATCAAAAAAATTTTCATTTATATCAATCCAATATAATTTATTATCTTCTTCAATTAATTCAACTTCTTTATTTAATTTTCCAATAAAAACTTGTAGTTGCATATTAGAATAAATATAATCAAAATTCATTAAATGATTTAATACAATATCATTATTTGTTATACCTGTTTCTTCTTCTAATTCTCTATAAGCACCTACTAATTCATTTTCTCCTTCATATAATTTACCACCTACAAAATTATATTTATCTTTAAATGGGTCTCTTTTTCTATAACACATTAATATTTTTGTTTCTTCTTTATTATATACCATTACTATATTATATTTTTTCATAAAAACCTCCACTAAAAATATTATATCATTTTTCCATAAAAAAAATAATGTTTAAATCATTATTTTATTTTTGTTAATATAAATTCATATTTTGTAGTAAATTTATCATTTATATTAAATGTTAAATACTTATTTTTAGATGGACATTTTATTTGTTCTAAAGTATCACTGTTTTTAAATTCAAAACATATAGTTTCATGTAATTTATTTCTTTCCTTTAGTCTTGAAGGATCATTTATATTAATTTTACTTGATTGGTCTATTAAATTGTCTAAATAGATAATTATAAATGTTTTATTATTATTTATTTTATAAATATTAGGAGTATTTATTAAAATTTCATAATTTTCAATTGTTTTTGCATTTGCAAAATTTATACAATTTTTAACTATATCTCCTTTTCTTACATCCGAAAGATTTTTCATGAAGCATTTATTAATTAGAGAAATATTATCACTTACAACAAAACTTGGATTTTCTTCTTTAAAGTTTTCATTATATGATATTTTATAATTTGATAAATAAGAATCAAACATTTCATTTTCTTTAATAGTTAATTGTTCTAAATTTCTCTTTTCTCTCATTTCAACTAATTTATTTTTTAATACTAATCCAAATATAACTATTAATCCTATTATTATTAATACAAATATAGTTAATAAAGATATTTTTAAACTATTTTTAAAATTAAATCTTACTCTAACACCACAATTTGGACATATTTCTGCATTTTTAGATAATTCTTTACCACATTCTTTACAAATACTTTTCTTCATAAATTATAACTCCTTATTTTATATAATTATAGGTTAATTACTATTTTATTTTTGTTAATTTAAATTCATATTTTATAGGAAATTCTTCTATTACATAATTTATATTCGTAGTAATTTTAGATGGACATTTTATTTGTTCTAGAGTATCACTGTTTTTAAATTCAAAACATAATTTTTGATATAGAATATCTTCATCTTCTTCTGGAATATCCATCATTGATTTAATTTTACTAGATTGATTAATTAATGTATCCATTAAAATAACCATAACAGATTTATTTTTATTAATATAATAAATATCAAACGATCCTTCAGCATAAACACGTTCTATTGTTTTAGCATTTACAAAACTAATACAATTATCAACTATATTACCTTCTCCTCTACGGGATAATGGATTACGATAACATTTATTTTCTAAAGGAAATGTCTCTTTAAAGCTTACTATATTATAAAAATTAGTTTCTTTTATTTCTTCATTATATGATAATTTATAATTTCCTAAATAAGAATCAAACATTTCATTTTCTCTAATAGTTAATTGATCAAAATTTTTCTTTTCTCTCATTTTAACTATTTTATCTCTTATCGATATTCCAAATAAATTAATTAACCATATTATTATTAATACACCTATAGTTAATAACGATATTTTTAAACTATTTTTAAAATTAAATCTTATTCTAACACCACAATCAGGACATATTTCTGCTTTTTTAGATAATTCTTTACCACATTCTTTACAAATACTTTTCTTCATAAATTATAACTCCTTAATCTATATATAATTATATTTTAATTGCTATTTTATTTTTGTTAATTTAAATTCATATTTTGTAGGGAATTCGTCTATTACTCCATTTCTATAAGTATTAATATTTGATGGACATTTTATTTGTTCTAGAGTATCACTGCTCTTAAATTCAAAACATAATTTTTGATATAAAATATCTTCATCTTCTGGTAATATATTATTCATTAAAAGGTTTATTCTATTTTGATTTTTTATAAAATTTTCTACAAAAGTAGCCATAACTGTTCTATTGTCATCAAGCTTATAAATATAAACTGGTTTTTCAGGATAAACATATTCAATTGTTCTAGCATTTACAAAACTTATACAATTATCAACTATATTGCCTTCTCCTCTACGGGATAATGGATTAAGATAACATTTATTTTCTAAAGAAATATTTTCTTTTAAATCTGATATTTCTATTAGATTATAAAATTTATTTTCTTTAAATTTTTCATTATATGATAATTTATAGTTTCCTAAATATGACTCAAACATTTCTTTTTCTTTAATAGTTAATTGTTCTAGCTCTTTTTTTTCTCTTATTTTATCTAATTTATCTCTTACAAATAATCCAAATAAAATTGTTAATCCTATTAATATTGCTATACCTATAGTTATCGCAGATGTTATTAAACTATTTTTAATATTAATTCTTACTCTAACACCACAATCAGGACATATTTCTGCTTTTTTAGATAATTCTTTACCACATTCTTTACAAATACTTTTCTTCATAAATTATAACTCCTTGTTTTTTCATACATATATTTCAAACAAAACATATACCAATAGTATATCATAATATTTTATAATATAACAAAAAAAATAATCTTTTTAATTATTTTTTTTATTTTTAAAGTAATCAACTACTATAATAGAAATCACAAAAAATGTCATTATACCAAATAATATTGATCCATTAATTAAAACAAAGTTTTCTTCATTACTAATTAAAGCTTCTTTTATTAAATTAATTGAATATTTCATTGGCATAAAATTATATAATTTTTGAAAAAATGAAGGTACTGTTTCAATTGGAAAAGTTCCAGCACTTGAAGAAAGTTGAAGAACTAAGAAAAGTATTCCTAAAAATTTACCAACATCTTTAAAACAATAAACTAAGAACTGTATAATTGCTGAAAAAGTACAAGATACTAAGACCAAAGAACTATAATATAATAAATAATTATTAATCTCAAAACCTAATCCAATCTTCAATATAAAACCTAAAGAAATACCTTGTAAAGCAGCCATTCCTAAATATGCAAACATTCTTTTATTTGTTTTTTTAGATGTACGACTAAAAATTTTAAATCTATCATCTAAATCATAAAACAATACAACAAGTAACATTAAAGATCCAACCCATAATGATATAGACATAAAATAAGGAGCAAAAGCAATTCCATACTTACTTACTGAATTTACTTTCTTTTCTTTAATAGTTACTGGTTCTTTAACATATTTATTCATATTATTTAACTTATCAGTAGAAGCTTTTGTTTTTTCTACTTTTTCTTCTAAAGAAGATGAAGCAGTTGATAAACCTTTGTATAAATCATTAACTCCATTATTAAGTTTATTAATACCATTATATGAACTATTAATACCACCTTTAATTACAGAAGAATTTGTAGTTATTTCACTAATACCAATATTTAAATTTTTTAAACCACTATTAATTAAATTTGAACCACTATTTAAACTTGAAATACTTGTTGTTAAAACGGTTAAATTATCTTCAATACTTGATAAACCACTTAAACTAGAATTTAAATTAGAAATACCAGTATTAATTTTAACATTACTATCTTTTAAAGTACTTCCACCTAATTTAATACTATTTATTTTATTACTATCAATTTGATTTGCTGCGTAAAGAGCATTTTGACAAACTAAAGAAGATAAATCTATACTTCCACCACTACTTGTTTTTAAACAATCAGCCATTAGTTCTGAAGATGTAGCTATATTATCAACACTAGAAACATAAGAATTAAAACCTATTGTATATTCATCTGATCCTTTTTTTAAAGTATCTACACCTACTGTTAAAATACTAATTTTTGTTTTAACAGAATCTAATATAGATAAACTATTATTTAATAAAACAATTCCATTATTTAATGAATTCATTGAAGAAGTTATTTTATTAGAACCACTATTTAAAGTATTAAGCCCATTATCAAATTTTATATAACCACTATTTAATTTTTTTAAACCTGTTTTTAAAGAATTTGTACCACTACTTATTTTAGCTAAATTAGTTTCAATTTCATTAAAACCAGTAACTACTTCTTCTAAACTACTTGGTACTTTTTTTAATACATAAACTAAATTAGAAGTTATATTTGTATTTATTTCAGTATTAATATCATTTTCAATAGAAGAAACAATACGACTAATTATTTGACTAGCTAAATAATTTGTTTTTTGATTAGGAGAATATGTAATAACTGTTTGATTATATATTCCATCTTCTACATTTTTAATATTTTTTGTAAAATCTTTTGGTATTGTTATAACAGCGTAATACTTTTTATTAATTAAACCTTTATTAGCTTCATCTAAAGTAACTAGTTTTAAATCTAAAACATTTTCTTTTTCTAATTTACTAACTAATTCATTTCCTTTATTAGTATTATCAACTGTTTCATCTAGATTAACAATCGCAACTGTAATTTTATCAATATTACCATATGGATTCCAAAAAGCTTTTAAATAAAAATAACTATACATTAGTGGAATTAATAACAATCCAACTAAAATAATATTTCTCATAAATTTATTTTTCATTATATTTTTTTTCATAAAATCACCTAATTAAATAAGCCTTCCTTTAATATTTTAGTAACATTTTCCGTTATTTCTATTTCATTTAAATTTTTACTATCTAATTCAAACATAACAGAAATATATATTTTATAAATAATAAATGAACATACTTCTGTATCACATTTTTTTATTTCTCCATTTAAAATACGTTTTTCTAATTTTAATTTTATATAATTTTGAATCTCTTTATCTATTGTTTCAACATGTTTTATAACATAACTTTTTTTTAAAGTAAAAGCTTCTTGAGCAATCATACTTAAAAATTTACTTTCTTTTTTATACAATAACATTTTATATAAAACCTTATTTAAAAGTTTAAAAGCATTTGTTTCTTTTTTTTCTTCTTCTTCTATTAACAATTTCATTTTATTAATTTCTTCCATAATAAAATAATTAAATAAACTATCTTTATCTTTAAAATAAGTATAAATTGTTTTTTTAGTTATACCTGATTTTAAAGCAATTTCACCCATACTTACTTTCTTATATCCATAACTAGTAAATAAATCTCGAGCTATATTAATTACTATTTCTTTCTTATTCATTATATTCCTCCTAAGTATACTATATTACCAATTCAGTATACTAGTTTACTACTATGATTATAAAAAAGCAATACTTTTTCAAAAAAAATAACTATATTAGTTATTAGCATTCATAATTATTTCTTTATCATTTACCTTTTGAGTATCTAAATTACTTACATTTAAAGAATTAAAATAAGATACACCTAATATAAAAACAACAAACCCCATCATATACTTACTTTTAACCATTTCTTTCATAATTCATCCTCCTTGCTATATATATAATATCACAAACACTTGTTCGTGTCAATAATGAATACGAACAAATATTTGACAAACATATGAATGTGTGTTAAACTATACATGTAATTGACAAGAGGAGGAATTTTTTATGGTTGAATTAACAAAACGCCAAAATGAAATTTTAAATATGATTAAAGAATATATTGTTAAATATGGGTATCCCCCAACTATTAGAGAAATTGGAAAAGCACTTGATATTTCATCACCCGCAACTATTCATGCACATTTACAAAACCTAGAAAAAAAAGGAATCATTAAAAAAATGGAATCTAAAAATAGAGCCTTAGAATTATTAGTTGAAAATGAATTTGCTAATAAAAATGACTTAATAATAGATGTTCCATTACTAGGTAAAATAACTGCAGGAAGCCCTATAGAAGCGATTGAAAATCCAGATGAATACTTTTCACTTCCTTCTTATTTAATACCTAAAAACAAAGAAGTATTTACTTTAAACGTTAGTGGTACAAGTATGATTAATGCAGGTATTTTAGATGGAGATATTATTATTGTTGAAAAAGCTAATAATGCAAGAAATGGTGAAATAGTTGTTGCGATGACAGATGAAAATGAAGTTACTTTAAAAACATTTTATAAAGAAAAAGATCATTTTAGATTACAACCTGAAAATGATACAATGGAACCTATTATTTTAACAAATGTTACTATTTTAGGAAAAGCTATAGGATTATATAGAAAAATATAAAAGAGAATTATAAATTCTCTTTTTTGTTTATCATATCTCTTTTTGAATATATACAACCACAATAGTCTTGTCTATATAATTTATAAATATTAGATAATTCTGTTGATTTTTTATATCCTTCTTTCTTTTTAAAATCAGCATATAAATATTTTACATTGTATTTTTTTTCTAATTCCTCACCTATTTCATTTAATTTAAATGCATTTTTATAAGGACTTATTGATAAAGTTGTTGTGAAATAATCAAAGTTTAATTCTTTAGCAAAAGCAGCAGTTTTTTCTAAACGCATGTTATAGCATTTAAAGCATCTTTCTCCACCTTCTGGTAAATCTTCTAATCCTTTAGATATTTCTTCAAACTTTTCTTTTTCATATATTCCTTCAATGATTTTAATTTCATATTTAGGTTTAAATTCATTAATAAATCTTATTTGTTCTTGTAATCTTTTTTTAAATTCATCTTCATCAGTAATATTTGGATTATAATAAAATACTGTTATTTCAAAATAGTCTGACAAATATTTTAAAACATAACTACTACAAGGAGCGCAACAACTATGAAGTAATAAACTTTTTGGTGAATCTAAATTATCAATTATTTCATCAAGTTTTTTTTGAAAATCTATTTTCATTTTAATTCTCACTATCTAAAAATAATTTGCTTATATTTTTTTTAGGTAATAATAATTGAACATTTCTAACTATTTTAATATTAAATACTGTTTTATCAGATGAATATTTTTCACCATCTAGACTCCAACCTTTTTCTTGTGGTTTATTAAATGTGATTTGCATTTTATCTGTTTTATAAAAATAAAATCCTGGTACTTTAGCAATATCTGAAGTTTTTAAATAATAAAATCCTTTAGCAAAATCTTTTTTCGCAATTGAGTCACAAAGTAATACTTCAAATAAATTATCATCTAGTTTAACTTCTTTATAAAAATTTTGAATTCCCGCAATTCTATTTGCGTTTGAAATTAGTATAAAAGAAAATTTACCACTTATTGTTTTACCATTTATTTTATATGTTAAATCAAAAGTTTTAGTTGGTCCATTAAAATCTTTTAATCCACCTATTAAATAAGCTAAATATCCATATTTTTGTTTTAAATCTCTTGGTGTATCATAAGATATATTTATAAATTTACCAAATCCTGCAGAATATGTAAAAGGTTCATTATTGATTGTACAAATATCAATATTTTTTATTTCACCACTTAATAATAATTTTAAATTTTTAACGATATCTTTTCCATATCCATACATTGCGCCTATATCATTTGCAGTTCCAATAGGAAGATGAGCAAGTAATAATTTTTCTTTTCTAGCAAAATTACCTGTCATACTTTCATTAAAAGTTCCATCTCCACCTATAGAAATAACTAAATCAATATTTTCTAAATTTTTGATTATTTCTTTAGCGTGTCCTTTATGTTCAGTTTTTATTATTTGTGATTTATAACCATTTTCTTCTAATATTAGATCAAATTTAAGTAATTCTTTTTCTTTGATTCCTCTTCCACTATTAGGGTTATATATAATTGCGCAGTTTTTCATAAAATCACCTTTTCTTATTTTAATCTATTCACAAAAAAATGAAAAATATTATTCTTCTTCGTATTCAGCTTCTATAATAGTTTCCTTATTTTCTTTTTTTACTTTAATTTTCTTTTCTTTTTTATTTATTGTTTTATTAAGTAAATGACATTCAAATATATCAAGTATAGAGTATATAAGTATTGATATACCAATTAATTTAGTTAAAATAACTGCTCCTCTAAATGGATTAACAATAAGTAATATTCCACATAATAATATAGCACAAGCTATAATAAGCGAAACGATATTATTTTTATTTTCTCTTTTTGCTAGAATAACATATTGTAATTTTGATAAACCATTTATAAACATCCATATTCCTACTATAAATGGAATTATACTTCCAATTATACTTGGATTTACTATTACAATTATCCCAAATATTAAAGAGAATATTCCACTTATAAAACTAAATGATAAATAAGTTTGTTTTTCTTTATATGAAAAATATTTTACTGATGGAATTATTCCTAATATAATTAATATACTACCAACTATATATGAAATTGCATATAATGTTGTTTCTGGATTAATTAGTAAAAAAATTCCTACTAAAAATAATATAACCGATGATAGAATAGATTTTTTATACATTCCTTTAAAGTTTTTTTCTATATTATTCATAATATTCCTCCATATTCAATACATATAATATAACATATTATTCTAACAAAATCAATCAAATAAAAAAAGCTATAAAGCTTTTAACAAGTTTGATCACATAAGTCATTTAAAACTTTATGCATATTTTCTTTGTATATTTTTTTTAATTCATCATTTTGATCTAAAGATAAAGCTTTATAAGGATCTTTTTGTGATTTGACAGTATCTGCATGAACACCTACTATTTTACCTTCATATACAAATACAACTAAAGGAACATAAATTCTTTTTATTGTTGAATCATTTAATCCATCATATGAATTTAAGTGTTCTTTTAATAAATCAACTAATTTATAATATCCTGTTGTACCTTCTTTTTTAGTAACAATTTTTTTATTTTCAAGTACTTTTTCATCTCTTATATCTTTCATATTTAAATAATAAATATCTTGCATTCCTGTTTCTTTAGCAGCTTCTAATAATACTGGAACTGCATTTCTACACCAAGGACATTCTGGAAAACCAAGATAAATAACTCCTGATTTATTTTTAATTAAATCCGCAATTTCATCTTCTGTTGAATATTTGATTGGATTTTTTTCATCAATAGTTACATTTAAATAATCTTTATTTCCATCTTTTAAACCATTGTATTTTTCATATTCTGCTTTAAACTTAGTACCATCAGTACTAACTTTTTTTGTTTCTTCTTTTTTGTTACAACCACCTACTACAAAAGTAAGTAATATCATTGATATAATTATTAATTTATTTTTCATTTTGTTACCTCCATTATTTTCTATATAATTGATTCAACATTAACTCATATAATTGTTTATGTTTTTTTACAATAACTTGTAATATTATACCACATACCCACATTAAAATAGCAATCCCTAAAAACACACCTGAAGCTATTAAACTTGGAAATCTTGGTACAAGACCTGTATCAAAATATTCTATTACAACAGGTAATCCAAATATTAAAGATATGATTAATATTAATAACGCTATTAAATCAAAAAATAAAGCTGGTTTATATTCTTTAAATAAATTTGCGATTGTTTTTAATACTTTAAATCCATCTCTATATGTATTTAATTTTGAAACACTACCTTCTGGTCTATCTCTATATGATACTGGAATTTCTACTATTTTAAAATTCTTATCAACAGCGTGAATAGTCATTTCTGTTTCTATTTCAAATCCTTTTGATAAAACAGGAAAACCCTTAACAAATTGATAAGAAAAAGCTCTATAACCAGTCATAATATCTTTAACATTATTATTAAATAATTTATTTATTAATAATCTAACAATTTTATTTCCAAAATTATGAAATGGTCTTTTATTTTCTGTGAAATAAGTAGAAGATAATCTATCACCAATTACCATGTCTGCTTTACCTTCTAAAATAATATCACACATTTCTTTAGCATTTTCTGCTGGATATGTATCATCACCATCTATCATTAAATAACAATCAGCGTCAATTGTTCTAAACATTGATCTAATAACATTACCTTTTCCTTGTTTATATTCATATTTAACAATAGCTCCATTTTTTAAAGCAATTTCAGCTGTATCATCACTAGAGTTATTATCAAATACATATATATCCGCATCTGGTAAATTCTTTTTATAATCTTTTATTACTTTTTCAATTGTTTTACTTTCATTATAACAAGGTATTAATACCGCAATTTTTTGTTTCATTTTTATCTCTTCTTTCTATTATTTTTAAAAATAAACCTATCATTAAAGGCATTACAAATATATAAGGCATTGCGTATCTAAAATATGTATTAACAGGTGAAGCTATACATACTAATACTGATACTAGTAATGGAGCTAAAACAATTAAATATTTTATTTTCTTTTTACTTATTAAATATGCACTCATAATTAGTAATATCCAAGTATTAAAACCAATACTAACGATTAAACCAACTAAAGGAATATTTGGAAATGCTTCACTATATTCACTTAAAATATTTCTAGATTTTTTTAAATCATTGTAATGATAATCTACTAAATTATTATCAGTTATTCTATTATCAAATTTATAATAAACATACCAATTATGATCAGCTGGATAGAAATATCCATATGTATTATTTAAAGTTGCTTCTACATAAGTTTCTGGATGTTTTAATAATCCTTTAAACCATACATGAAAGTAATCATTTAATTCTTCTTTAGTTGTATTTTTATTATAATTATTTTTAACCGGATCTGATTTTTTAGGATTATATCTTTTTGCAATATCATTATATCCTAAAACTTTATCAATTGTTTTTTTATCTTCATTGCTTAAATCATTACTATTATATTTAGCGTATCTAGCCGTTTGTTGAAATGGTATAGATAATACTTCTCTAATACTACCATCAGTTATTTTAAAATAAGGAAGTATTACTTTTGTATAAGTCATAAATAAAGTTAAGAAAGATATAAATATTATAGTAGTTTTTATTATATTTTTTTTACTATAAAAAATAATAAAAGGAAATGATAATACAACTACATATAATCCATTATTCCTAAACATTCCAATTAATAATAATAACAGTATTACTATAATTATTTTATTTATTTCAAGTTTTTTATTTTTATAATGTTTAATAAAACTATGTAAAAAGATAACATATAAAATTATAAATGATGAATAGATTGTATCTTTAACACCTGACATAGCATATAGTGGAAAGATTGGTACAATTGAATATATAAGTAACATTATAATTCTATATTTATTAGATACCTTTTCTTTTTTAGCGTATTTAATTGTATACGCTAAAGTTGTTACTAAAATAGATATTTGAATTATACTATATATAAATAAACCAAAATTATCATTAGATATAAGTCTTCCAAGTTTAATACAACCACCTAATAACAAGGTATGTATTACTGGATGATGATTAGTTATATTAACACTTTCATCTAATTGAATTACCCAATCTGAATACTTTGTATGTACATTAAAAAATTGTTCAATTTGATAACTTGGATCTGGTGATAGTATTAATGGATAAAATGATATTATATAAATTAACCAAAATACTAACATTATAATTATGCTTGAAATAAAAGGTTTTTCATCTATATATTTTAGTATTTTATTTAGTGTTTTATTTTTACTTATTTTAAAGTTTCTATCTTTATATTTATCTAAAAAATTATCTAAAAGAATAAATCCTTTTTTAAAAAAGATATAATATCCTAAAAAGGACAACATCGCTACTAACAATATCATATTATTTCCAAAAACTAATTTCCATGAATTTGTTAATGCATAACTATTTCCAAATATTATAAATAAAGAAAATAAAATACATAAAATTTCTTTAGTAAAATGAATTTTTTTGTTTTTAATTTTACTATAAAATACTATTATCATTATTACAATAATAGCTATTGATAATACTCCTACTTTAAAAGGATTAATATCAGATTTTATTTTTAAAAATTCTTCACTATTTACAAAAAAAGCGAATGCTGTTAAAAATGCAAAAATTATATTTGAAATTTTATTTTTCATAGTTCACCTACTAAATTAATATAACAATATTATATCATAAAATATATATTTTATATATTTATTTATATATAGATTAATACAAAAAAAAGATAATTATATCTTTTTAATTTTTTATATTATTTTTTTCTTTGTTTTATTTTAAATTTAGATTCTACTATATCTTCTTTTGGTATATCAGGATTTAAATTTTTTTTTACTTTTGGATTTTTAGTATCAACTATTTTACAATCCAAATTTTTTAAATGTTCTAAATTATAATCTATTACAGGAATATTTATAATTTTAATTTGATAATTATTTTCCTCAATAAATCTTACAGAAACTAATTTTATTTCAATATTATCTTCTTCTACATCAAATAATAAAATATTGTCATCTATAAATTTTTTAATTTCAATATCATTTAAAATCTTTTCATCAGGATTTTTTGAATTAATTATTTTATTAAATATTTCTTCTTTATATTCTGGAAATCCATCAAAAAAATAATAACTACCAAGACATCCCATATTTATATGTGAATCATATATATTTTTTTTAATTAATTCAACTATTTTTTCTTTTGTATCTGGTATTAAATTTTCTTCTTGTGAATATATATTTCCATTTAAATTCATTACATATCTTTTTTTCTTATCATTATTCATTGGTTCAAACATTTCTCTTAATTTATCATATGATAGTTCTATATTTTGTTTTTCTCCATTTTTTTCAAAATTAAATCCATTAAATAAGATTGTTTTAGAAAGTAATACTTCTTCTTTATCTACTACTAGGCGACTTTCAAAAATACAATCATTTCTAACACTTATATAAGGTTCATTAAAATTATAGATTTGATTAATATTTTTATATTTTAAACCACTTTCTTTTGAAATATGAATAGGTATATTTGAATATGGGAATTGGTTTCTTCTTTCATCATTTAAATAACTATTTATTAATTCATATCCATTATCATGATATAAAACTAAGTTCTTATTTAATATAGTTATATTACCATAATAAGATACCATAACTTGTGCATATCCTTCTCTTACGTAACAATTATTAATTCTATTTATTATATTATTTTTTTTACCCATATTAAAACCTCCTACTAATTTTTAATTCAGTTTATTTTAACATATATTGTTATAAATTTCTATATTTTTAATTATAATAAAAAAAAAATAGGTTTCCCTATTTCTAATTATATAACAGAAACGTTAACTGCTCTGTCTTTATTACTTCTTTGGTCTTTTTCAACTTCATAAGAAACTTTTTGTCCTTCATTAAGTTCTTTAATTCCATTATTTAATGCTGAAATATGTACGAAAACTTCTACTTCAGTTTCATCATTTTTAATAAAACCAAATCCTTTAACACTGTTAAAAAATTTAACTGTACCTTGATTCATAATTCTTCCTCCTTTACAATTATACCTCTTCTTATACAATAATAATTACAATATCTGGAAGTATATGTTAATTATAACATAGTTTGTATAATATAGCAATCAATTTGTTAAATATATAATTCTTCTAATAAATTCATATTTTCTTTTGCTTTTTCTAAAAATTCATTATTATATTTTATATTTAATTTATTAAAATTATTTTTAAATATTTCAAATTCTATTGTGAATAAATCTAAATAATCTTCTAATATATCTTCCATATAATCACAATCATTTTCATTTAAAAAATCAATTATTTTTAATGAATTTTCTTCATTTAAATTTTCTAATACACTGTTTGAATACTTATCTGTTATATCATGCATATTTTAATTCTCCCTTACTTGATAAATTTTTTATATCAATTAAATAGGTTTCTTTTAATTTTTTTGTACTTGCATTTAATATAGGATTAAGTACATATCCACCACTTGGTTTATCTATAATTAAATCTATATTGTTTTCTATTAAATATTCAATTAAAGATCTTAGTTGTATAACATTTCTTCTTAAACATCTATTTGTAATATATTTACCTATTCCATATTCCTCTAATAAATCTATAGTTACCTTTATATTTTTTAATGAAACATTAAAAATAGCAGGACTTAAAAGATGACTATACTCAGGTTTATTTAACTCTGGCATTGAGATTATAGCGTTAATTTCATTATAATTGCTTTTCCAAATATTCGGTGTAAGTAAAGGCAGAAATTCAGTTTTTCCCCATTCTGGCATTGCTAATATTTTTTTTATTTCTACTGAATTTCTGTTCCAAATATTTGATGTTAATAAAGGTTGGAATTTACTATCCTTCCACTCTTCTATTTTTAATATTTCTTTTATTTCAACTGGATTAATTTTCCAAATAGTTGGAGTTAGTAAATGTTTAAATTTAGATTCATCTAATTTTTCTGTTTCTAATATTTTTAAAATTTCTTTTATTTCTAATGGAGTACTATTCCAAATGTTTGATGTTAGTAAATGCTGGAATCTAATATCTTTCCATTGTTTCATTTCTAATATTTCATTTATTTCAACTGGTTTTCTATGAAAAATATTTGATGTTAGTAAATGTTGAAATTTAGCTTTAGACAATTTTTTAATTTTTAATATTTCCTTTATTTCAACTGGTTTTCTATGAAAAATATTTGGTGTTAGTAAATGTTGAAATTTACTTTTACTCCACTCTTCCATTTCTAATATTTCTTTTATTTCTAATGGATTTCTATTCCAAATGTTTGATGTTAGTAAATGTTGAAATTTAATATCTTTCCACTCTTCCATTGATAATATTTCATTTATTTCTAATGGATTTCTATTCCAAATGTTTGTTGTTAGTAAATGTTGAAATTTACTATCCTTCCACACTTCCATTTCTAATATTTCTTTTACAATAAAATATCCTCTATCATACATTCTATCACATTTTAAATATTCTCTACCTATTAATAAAGAATCTATTAAGACCTTTTGTTCATTATTCATTAATATATCTCCAATCAAATTTATTAATTTACATATTGAAATTATACCATATTTTACTATTATTTGAAATAATTTACAAAAAAAAAACTCAAAATGAGTTAGTTTTATATAACTCGATTACTCGAGTGCTATTCTTTTTGGTAGCGACGGAGAGATTCGAACTCACGACCTTCCGGGTATGAACCGGACGCTCTAGCCAACTGAGCTACATCGCCAAATAAGTAAGCAATATAATTGTATCAAATTTACTTACTTTTGACAACACTTTTTTTTAAATTATTTTAATCTTGTGTTTAAAATTTTTCTTAAATGTTCTACTTTATCAAATTCCATACTATGAGTTACTTTAATAATACCTTTATACATCATATAAAATCTGATCATAACACCTATAAATGTTAAGGAAATAGTAAGAGTACCAATAAGATATAAATCTAATATTAAAAAATATATTCCTATTGAAAAACCAACAAAACTTATTAAAATTAATATTAAAGCTACCATTTTATTTCTCATTTCAAGTTCTAAAGTTGTAACTTTATTTTTTAAATATTTTACTTGTTCTTCTTTATCTAAATTTTGGATAATATTATTATAAACTATCTCACTTTTACTACTTTCATTTCCATTAATAGAAATATCTACTTTGTCATTAAAATTCATTTTACCATTCCCCCAAACGATTACAAATATTATAACATATTTTTTTTATTTTTAAACAATTATTTTACTTTTCCAAATTTATCAAATGGAAACATAGCAAAACTAACTGATCCATTTATATTATCTTTTTTTACAAAACCAAAAATTCTACTATCAGTTGAATCTCCTCTATTATCACCCATTACAAAATAATAACCTTCTGGAATAACATCACTATATTCAGCAATATCAAAATCCTCTGTTTCTACATCTTTCAAAAAAGATTCTTTAACTACTTTGTCATTAATATATAATTCATTATTAACAAACTTTAAAGTTTCACCAGGAAGACCAATTACCCTTTTAACTAGTTTTTCTCCTTTGTAATCTAATACAACAATATCAAATCTTTTAAAACTTTTATCATATTTTTTTAATAATAAAATTTCATTGTCTTCTAAAGTAGGATACATTGAAAGACCATCTACTCTAACAGGCGTAACAATTAATACTCTAAGAAATACTACAAATACAATTATAACTACATACGGCACTAATTCTTTTATATATTTTTTCATAAAACACCAAAATAAGACGGTATAGCCGCCTTATTTATCTCTTCTTTCCTTGATTTTAGGTTGACTAAGTAACGATCTTAAATAATTCAATTTAGCACGTCTAACTTTACCTTTTCTAATTACCTCAATTGTTTCAATTTTTGGTGAATTAACAGGGAAAGTTCTTTCAACACCTACACCAGCAGATTGTTTTCTTACGATGAAATTTCTTCCAACTCCTGCATTTTTAATAGCAATTACTATTCCTTCGAAAGCTTGAATTCTTTCTCTTTTTCCTTCGATTATTTTGTAATCTACTCTTACTGTATCCCCAACACGAAATTCAGGTATATCAGTTCTTATTTGACTTTTTGTTATTTTTTCAATTAAATTCACAATGTCACACTCCTTCTTTTTTTTAATTGATCATAAGTAATACTTAGTATCCAAAGCGGATCAACTATAAAATTATATCATATATTTTTTATAAAATCAACAATTATCTTGATTTTCCTTTTTCTTCTTCATAATCATATATTTCTTCTTGTTTATATATTAATTTCATTTTTATTTCATGTTCTAAAATATCTATTTTTTTAAGTAAAGTATTAATATATTTATCATCTAAATACTTACGATACTTATATTCTACAATTGTTTTATATCTTGTAAAATCATTTAATGCTTGTCTTAAATCAGTTGAATCTGAATCATCATTATCCATTAAAGAAATGATATATTGAAGATATAATTGTAGTTTTCTTTTACTTTTCTTTTTTAATAATTTTTCAATAAAAGAAGGTTTTACTATTATTAAAGAGTTTACTTTAACACCACTATAATTAACATTATTACGAGGTCTTAATCTAAATCCATTTGTTTTAGTATAATCGATATAAATTGTTTCACCATTATGTTTTTCTCTAACTATTTTATAATGTATTTCCATAATAACCATCCTATCTTAATAAATCAGGGCGTATCTCTTTTGTTTTTTTCAAACTTTCTTCATATCTCCACTTGTCTATATTCTTATGATGTCCAGATAATAAGACTTCTGGAACTTTCATTCCTCTAAAATCAACTGGTTTTGTATATACTGGATAATCTAATAAATCATTATTAAATGATTCATTTAAATGAGACTCTTCTTCAATTACCCCATCTAATAATCTAATAATACTATCCATTACAACCATACTAGGTATTTCTCCACCTGTTAGAACAAAATCACCAATACTTAATTCAATATCAATAATTGTTCTAATTCTTTCATCAAAACCTTCATAATGACCACATAATAATATAATATGTTTTAATTCTTTTAATTCATATGCTTGTTTTTGATTATAAGTTTTTCCTTGAGGAGTCATCATAATAACTACTGTTTCTTCTGTTTTTAAATCTTCAATAGCGTCAAATATTGGTTGTGGCATAAGAACCATTCCTTTACCACCACCAAAACTATAATCATCTACTTTGTTATGTCTATTTTTTGAATATTCTCTAAAATCAATAATATTAATTTCTGCTTTTTCTAAAGATATTGCTTTTTTAATAATTGATTCATTTAAAAAACCTTCATACATATTTGGAAATAGAGTTAATACATCAATCTTCATTAATTAAACCATCTATTTCTTTGATATATATTTTTTTGTTTTCTAAATCAATTTTAATAACAAATTCTTCTATATTTGGTACAAGATTTTCTTTTTCATTATTTTCAATTACCAATATATCATGTGCTTTACTTTTCATTATTGATTTAACTGTTCCAATTACTCTTTTATCTGATACAACATGAAGTCCAATAAGATCTTCATCAAAAAATCCATTAACTTTTAAATCTTCTTTATTTATATAAACGTTTAATCCTTTTAAATCAAGTACTTCATTTATATCATTTATTCCTACAAAAGTTACCATATCATATATTTTATGAAAACGATATGTATTTATTTCTTTTTCTTGTTTTTCTTTTCCTAAATATAATTTAAATCCTTTTTTAAATATATCTTTTTTGAATTTAAAATCAGATAGTATTCTAACTTCACCTTTTATACCATGTGTATTAACTATTTCTCCTATGTATATAAAATTCATACATTCACCTACTTATCTAATTCATATAGAATAATACTTGTTGCGACACCTACATTTAAGCTTTCACAATCAGGATTCATATCTATATAAACAAATTCATCACAAAGTTCTTCTGTCTCTTCACTTATGCCGCTTCCTTCATTTCCCATTATTATAACAAATTTTTCGGATTTTGCAAGTGTTTTTATACTTTTTCCATGAGTTACTTTTGTACCCATTATTTTATAATTATTTTCTTTTAATTCAGGTATTATTTCAAGCAGTTCTCTTCTTATTATATTTATATGAAACATTAATCCTTGACTTGCTCGTATTACTTTTGAATTATATAAATCTACTGTATTATTTCCAAGTATTATTGTATCTATATTAAAAGCTACAGCACTTCTAATTATTGTTCCAAGATTACCTGGATCTTGTATTTGATCTAATACTAATATTCTATTACCTAATTCTTCATTTTCTTTTAATTTAGTACAAATAGCCATTATATTTGAAGGATTTTCTAATTCACTAATATAATTTATTAAATCATTTGTAACATAACTAGTAGGTACATCAAGAGGAAATATTTCATCTTGTTCTAATATTAATTCTTTTATATAATTTTTTTTAAATGCTTCTAATACTAAGTGTTCACCTTCTATTAAAAACAGATTTTCTTTATCTCTATATTTTTTTTGATTTAATTTTTTAATATCTTTTATTTTACTATTTTCTTTTGTAGTATATAACATAATAATCACCTATTACCTATTTTACCACCTTTGGGTTTATTAGTAAATTAAAAGAAGTTTTAAATAAAAAAAATATCTATATTAAGATATTCTTTTTCCATTTTCTTTTGTTTGATTTAAATTATATTTATCTAATATATCATCTAATATTTTTGTAGCACTTTCTTCAATAAAATTATCAACTGTAAACTCTCCTCTTCTAAGAGATGTATAACAAATACTTTTTAACATTAAATAATTTTGTTCTTTTATTTTAGATTCAGAAAAATCATAATATTTAGATTGTCTATTCATCGTTTCTTTTGTTTCTTCAACCTTACGCTTACTTAAATCTATTTCTCTATCAGTAATATCAGTTAAGTATATTTTTATATCATTAAATTGTTTTTCTAAATTAACAAATTTATTTAAACTTTCAGAACTTAAAGTAGTTTCTTTTTTATCGAAAAAAATAGAAAGTTCTTTAATCATTTCACGTATTTTATATATATTCATATCACTTTTTTTATAATTATTACTTTGTTGTTGAAGTTTTGATAGTTTTTCGTTAGCAGTATTCATAGAACCAGCAAGTTTTATATCTAATTTTTCTTTTTCTAACTCTAAAATTTCTCCTCCACCTATATCTTTAGAATTTAGCATATTAACTTTATCAGTTATTTTTTTTAATTCAACATCATAATTTTCTTTAATAACTTTTAATTCTGGCACCATACTTAATTTAAGATTTTCTAATTTAATTTTTTTATATAAATCTATGAAATATTCTATACTAGAATTATGAAGTAATGGTATTGTTCTTGCTAATGTTAATGATAATTTAGATTCAGTTACTGCTTCTTCCAACAATATATCCATACCACAAGAAAATAATGTTTGATAATCTTCTATATTTCCACTATCTTTAGCTATAATCATATCTCTAAAAAAACCTAATCTTTTATTATGATATGATTTATCCGAGACATTTTTTTGAATAATTAATGTATTATATTTTAAACTGTATAAATTAAAATCATATTCTGTTTGATATTTTTTAAGTTCAGTTGCATTTTTACCTATAATATCATTATCATAACTCTTCAATAATTTTTCCATTTTAATCATTAATGTATTTAAATTTATAATTTCATCATTTTCAACTTTATATTTTGTATTTATTAATTTTTGAATTTCATAAGGATTTACCATTTATATTTTCCTCCTATCATTTAGTTTCTTATAATATTATTATAATCCTTATTAAACAATAAATAAAGTATTATTAATAAAAATATATTAATTATCTGTTGTTTTACTATCAAATTAAAGTAAAATAGTCGATATTTATATATTTTATGTTGATTTTATATTAATCTATAAACATCTTATATTTATTTAGAAAAATATATATTATCAAAAAAAAGAAAAAAGTAGACTGTTTTTTTTACTTAATCTACTTTTGTTATTAATTCAATAATTTTTTATGGTTGCATTATTCCAAAGAATACTAACCAAGCTAGTATAGTTTTTGCGACTAAACTTAAAATTATATATACTCTTTCTCCATAAATGTATTCTTTCCATTTACCGATTTTTTTGTATTGTAATATCATATTTATCGGAAAAAGATTAAAGAATACAAAATATGAAATAAATACTGCATAGACAAACCAAGGTACTTCTGTAGGATTTGAATTTCCAAATGCATACATTATTATAACAACCCAAGGTATTATTCCCGCAACAGAACCAAATATAAATGGTGTCCAATCTGTTTTTTTTGTATTTTGATTCATCTTTTCCATTAATAATCCAAATAAATTCATACTAGCATTTAATCCAAATATTAACATTAAAGCTCCTATATCATATACTCCAAATAATACCGCAATCAATACTATCATTAATGATGATGATATAGCATATTCATACCATCTAAATTTATTGATTCCTTTTTCTAAATCTGCATTATATTTTTTATTAAAATAAACAATTATAAAATGAAATAAAGCTGATATTAATAAAAAGAAACTTACAAATAAAGCAAATGGTAAATCAAATACTTTTTTAACATCTGTTACTAAAGACATAGTTGATGTATCAAATTTTAAAAAATATGAATAAATTGCTGGTTTAAAATTTGAAACTTTATCTACACTAAGAAAAATTGATATCATTGCGATTCCTTGTATTAAATGAAGTACTCCCATAATAAGGTTAAATTTTTTTAATTTTTTCATATAATTCCTCCTATCTTTAGGATACACTTATATTACAATTTTTTCAACATTTTTTTTATAAAAATACCTAGAAATTAAATTCTAGGTAAATATATATTATTGAGCAATTGGTATCTTTAAAGCTTTCATTGATTTATAATTTAATATTTTTATATCTTTATTATACTCTGAATTATCAAAATCATAAAAACTATCTTTATCCGCAATTTCTAATATTGGATTACTTCTAGTTAATAATAATTCTAAAGCTTCAACATTCATATCTGTTTCTTCTTTAATTGCTTTATATGGATTTGTATAATATTCTATTTTACTTTTAGTATCAACAATTTCTTTTTGTCTTAATAAATCATTGTAAACATATTCAATTTTTTCATCATCATTTTCATTAATAAATCTTTCCCATTTTAATAATGTATTATATCTTTCTAATTGTACTTTCATCATTTCTAATTGATTAACATATATATGACAATCAGATATATGCCAGTCTAATCTTCCAACGTCTAATTTAGAAACTTTCGCAACTAAAAATTGTAAAATTGCGTACTGTGTAATATTAAATGGATTTCCAAGAGGCATATCATTACTTCTAACTGATACATCAAGAAATAATTCATTTCTATATACTTTATATGTACTAGACCATACGCAAGTTGGAAGAACTGCAGTTTTCATATACTGACTTTGTAATAAATTTACTACTTTTCTTCTATCTGTAGGATTATATTTTAATTTGCCTAATACATTTTCATCAAATTCTTTTGTAATATCAAGTTGTCCACCATAACAAGTTCCAATTGTATATGCATATTCTAATCCATAAAATTTTGCTGATTTAATAGTTTTTCCTTCTATTTTACTTTTAGCTTTTTGACCAAGTATAATATTTCCATCTAAATCTATAACCTTCACTTCTCTATCTGGATCTGAATTACCTATTGGTTCATATGTACGAAAAATACCATCACTATCTATCATCCATTCATCCCATACATGATTATTTCTTTCATGTAGCCATCTTACATCATTTGATTGTGCTTGATAAATCCATAATAATTCTGATAATGTATTTTTAGTAAAAATCTTTTTTGTTTCTAGTATTGGAAATTGTTTTTTTATATCAATAGAAAAACTAATATTTGGTATTGATAAGGTATCTATTCCTGTTCTATTTTCACATAATTCTCCTTTATCAATTATTTCTTTTATAATTTGACAGTATATTTTATCAAATTCTGTTACTTTGGCTGTATTTCTATTTATTTTATATTCTTCATTTTTTATTAACATATAAACCTCCTAATTTTTATAATTATTTATTATATATCATTATTTTTTAAAAGTATATATTTATAAAAAAAAATTTGTATTTATTTACAAATTTCATTTTTAAAATTATTTACTTCTTTTATTAAATATTAAATCAAATAGAAAAACAACTACCGCAATTACAAGTAATAAATGAATAAAAGATCCTCCTATTTTTAATAAGAATCCAAGTAACCAAAAGAAAACCACAATTCCGCCTAATAACCTTAAAAATCCCATATATATTCACCTCTTATCAACTGCGCTAAGTATAACACACTTTACTTAGTTTACCTAAATTGATTGATTTAAATATTGAGATATTTTTTACCTTCTTCTAATATCCTTAAATAATGATTTAATTCTCTTAAATCATGTTCAGCTTCTAGTGGTAAAATTATTGATTTTAATTTACAGTATAATAATCCTTCAATACCGTTTATATTTGCTTCTTGATATTTTATTGTTTCTTCTATACTTCTATTTATTAAATTACTTATATTTTCTTCTTGATTTATTTTTGCTTCTTTTTCTAACATATTATATTCATCTGAGAAATCCATTGATTTATTTGCAAGTATTTTTTCAGTTGGATCTAAACGTAGAGCTGTATATATACCATGGTCACTTAGATTTTCATTCCAAAATATCATTTCTTCATTTAATTCATTAAATGTTACGACTAAATCTTTTTTTTGTATTTTTTCTATTTCATATATATAATGTTTATTTTCAACTATTATATGATCTAATCTTTCTGGAAAAATACTTGTATATAATTTACAATTTAAAACTGATTCAAGTATTTTTGATTGAAAATCTGTTACTTTATTTACAATACTAATAATATAATTGTTCATTTCACTTATTTCATCATTTGATATTTGTTTTTTTGATTCTTGTGATATTAGTATATTGTTTTCTCTTAAAGTATAATTACTATCTATTTCTATACCTGTATAATATTCACTTAGTTTTTCTGCTTCATATGTATATTTTGTAATTAATTCACCTGAGTTAATTACATTTTGACTTATATATCCATTTGAAATTGAAATAATATAAGAAAATATCTTTAATAATTCTTGTCTTAATTGTTGTGCTTCTTGTTTTAAAGATTTATTTTTAGATGGTAAAGCTGATTCAATAAATAGTAAATGTTCTTGTGTAATTCTCATAAAAAATAAATGTAAGTCTATTGATTTTGAAATAAATATTTCTTCACTTTGCATATAATCTCTTCTTTCATATAAATTCATGTTTATTGTCATGAATATATAATAATATATGAATGTAAATTATAATAGTACAAAAAAAAGATATTTATTATCTTTTTATCCAAAAAAAAATAGCCCTATACTAGCGACTATCAAGTTTGCTAATCAAATGAGTAGCAAAGTTAAATGGTTTGTTGTAAGAATATTTCTTACAAATATAATATAACATTTTTCGACATACTTTGCAATACTTATTTTGAAATTTTTTTATTTTTTTTATTTTTTAATTTTTTATCAATTATTTATTCTATTATTTAAGCTTCAGAAGTATATAGACTACTATATATTTTTGAAGTATTAAGTAATTCTTGATGTGTTCCTGATGATACTAATTTACCTTTATCAATAACGTTAATTATATCAGCATCTACTATAGTAGATAAACGATGAGCTATTATTATTACTGTATGATCAACAGATAATTCATCTATTGTTTTTTTAATGTATTCTTGTGATTCATTATCTAGAGATGATGTTGCTTCATCAAATAAAATTATTTTTGTTTTTAAAAGAAGTGTTCTAGCTATTGCGATTCTTTGTTTTTGACCACCTGATAGATTAATTCCACCTTCTCCAATGATTGTATCATATCCATTTGATAAACTCATTATATATTCATCTATATAGCTTTTTTTACATACTTCTCTTATTTCTTCTAATGTAGCATTTTCATTTACTAGTTTAAAGTTATCTAAAACACTTAAATTAAATAGAAATGGTGATTGTCTAATTATTGATATATTTTTTCTTAATGATTCTTCTGTTAAATCATTAATATTAATTCCATCAATTAATATTTCACCTTCATTAATATCAAAATATCTAAGTAGTAAATTAAATATAGTTGATTTTCCATTTCCACTTCTACCTACTATCGCAACTTTCTTATTTGTTTCTATTAATAAATTTAACTTATCTAATGTATAATCTTCATCTGAAGTATATTTAAATTTACAATTTTTAAATTCTACATTTCCTTTAATATTAGTTAAATTAATATTTCCGAATTTTTCATCTTCATATAATTTGTTATTAACTATTTCATCTATTCTTTTTAATGAAACAGTTACTTTATTATAACTAACTCCAAAGTCACTTATTCCTTGTACTACTTCATCTATTCTCCATAGATACATTTGCATCATTGTAAATATCGCAAATGATATTTTACCTGTATGAAAAAAGTATCCACAAGTTAATAGAATAGCAAATTGTAATATAAAGAAAATAAAGTTATTTAAACAATAGTATAATGTTGAAGCTATACCTATTTTTTTATTTTGTTTAAATAGTTTATCTAATGTAGTAAATATTCTTTTTTCTATATTTTCTTTTATACCTAATGATTTAATTTCTCTAATACCAGATATATTTTCTGTTGCTTCTTTAACATATACATCTGATTCTTTTTTTATAAGTTCTTGCACTTTTTTAATTTTAGGAAAAAACTTATTTGATATAAATCCCATTACAAATGCGAATAGTAATATTTCAGCAAATAATAATAGTGATATTTTAAACGCTATAACAAAAACAACTATTACAACTAATCCTCTACATAACATTTTAATTAGTTTTGATATTAATTCCATTACTCTATCTGGATCTGTATATATTCTATTTATAAATTCTCCTACACCTATTTCTTCAAATGCTTTAGCTGGTAGTGAATCTATTTTTTTATACAAATCTTTACTTACTTTATTATAAAATTTGTTTTCTAAATATACATATAAATATTCTCTTGGAAATTGTAAAATTGAGGAAACAAATATATAGAATCCCTCCCATAAAGATAAATAAAGAATAAAGTCTTTAAAATCATTATTAACTAATTTTTCTAATGCCATACCCCAAAACACTGCGCTTAGTAATGATGGTAAATAAGTAATTAATACTAAAAATATATATATTGTTAGTTTTAATTTATCATTTTTTAAGTATTGCCATATTACTTTGAAACTATTAAATTTTTTCATATTTCCTCCTATTTATATAATTAATTCCTTTTTATATAGATAAAGGATTAACTTTTTCATTTATATAATTTAACATATATTTACTTACTAAGTCAATAAAAATAGATAATTAAAAAAAATCATAATTATGATTTTCTATTATCCAATTATTTCTTCTATTTTTTTTATTATTTCTGATCTTTTTTCTATATCTTCTTCTAGTAGTTTGTTGCATAAATTATATATTGTTTCTTTTTTACTATTATCTAAATTACTATCTTGTATATTATTCCAAAATTTATTTACTTTATTATAAAATTCTTGTTTATCCTTATCTAATTCATTAAATGTCATAGCACTAAATGAATCACCAGCAATACTTCCGTATTCTTCTTTAAATATATTAGCTAAATTCATTCCTTCAATATAATCCATTTTATCACCTCATCAAATTGATTATTTATTACAATAATTCTATATCTATTATATCATCAAAATTAATCTTTGTATTAAGTAGTATTAATATTTGATTTGATACATCAATATTTTTAATAATTCCACATGTTTCAATATAATTTAAATCATAAAAATATGTTACTTTTATATTCATTCCTTTTTTTAATGATTCTAATTTGTTATTTAATATATCTAAAAAATCATTTGAAAATTCTTTTTTTTCTAATTTTTGTTTTTCTACAAATAATAACATTTCTCTAAATCCTTTTAAAGCATCAAAAGGCATAAATTGTTTTGCTCTATCAACATTATTCTGCATTGTGACCTCCAACTAATTTATTTCTGCTTCTTTGTGTTGCGCCTTCTGAGTAACTTGTACAACGTAGTATAGAATTGTTTCCATACTTGTTTTTTATTGTATTCATTACTTTCTCTATTTTATTATCATTTTCTTCTATTAAATGTGAAGAAAATATATCTATTTGTTCTACTAGTTTTTTACCTACTCCACCAAAGCTAATACTAATTCTTCTAATAGGTATATCTATGTTTATTTTTTTATCATATTCTTCTAAAAAATTATTCATTATTGTTGTAAAACTATTTGTCATATTACATAGTTTTTTAGAGTATTTAAGTGGTTGAATTTCTTCTTTAGAGTATCCTACCATAAAAGATATTATATTTGTATAAAGGTCTTTTGAAACAAGTTGTAGTGTTCCATAATCAATCATTTCTATTAATACTTTTCTAGCATTAATATAATTGTAATTTTGAAATAAGATTTGACTATTAGACATAGATTTACTTTTTGGTTTATATTTTTTTATATCACTAATAGTACATGGTTCTATTCCATTAGAATGATCTATTAAGTATTTAGCGTTTATTCCAAATTCTTTATATAATTTATTTTCATCTGTATGAGCTATATCATACATATCTTTTATATTTAATTTATGAAGTCTTTTTTCTATTCCTTTTCCTATTTGCCAAAAATCAGTTAATGGAGTATGATGCCATAATTCTTGTTTATATTTTTCTTCATCTAAATAACCAATATTTGTTTTAACATGTTTAGCTGTTATATCTAATGCGATTTTAGTTAAGTATAAATTAGTTCCTACACCCGCTGTTGCGGTTATTCCTGTTTTATCATAAATTGATTGCATTATCATACTAGCTAGTTCTATTGGTGTTTTATTATATAATTTTAGATATGATGTGATATCTAAGAAGGCTTCATCTATTGAATATACATGAATATCATCTTTATCTATAAAGTCTAAATAAATAGAATATATTAAAGCTGAATATTCCATATATTTTTTCATTCTAGGTTTAGCAATTATTGGTTTTACATTTCTAGGAATTTCCCATACTCTACATCTATTTTTAATTCCTCTTGCTTTCATTTTAGGAGAAATTGCCAAACATATTGTTCCTTTTTTTCTATCTGGATCTGCGACTATTAAATCTGTTTTAAATGGATCTAATCCTCTTTCTACACATTCTACTGATGCATAAAATGTTTTTAAATCTATACATAAATATATTTTATTATTCATAATACACATCCTCTTTATACATTATACCAAACATTCGTTCTTATTGAAATAGTGATAGATATATTTTATTATTTAATTATAAAGGTACATAAAAAAACATTCATTGGTATAACCATTGAATGTTTTTAATAAATATTATTTTTTATTGTTTTTTCTTTTACAAAAGTATTATGAATAAATAAATTATTCATTATTTTTGAATTAACTATTTGTCCATTTTTCTTAGCAATTTCTAAGTCTTCTTTTATTTTTGTAAGTTCATCAACTGTAATACTTGATTTAATCATTAACTCATTATCAACAAGTTGTTTAACTTCTACATCTACAATAGTAAAACAATCAAAGATAGAATCTATTATTATTTTTAATTCTTCATTATTTAATAATTTTTCTTTTTGAGATGTCATTACTAAATTTGTAGAAGTAAAACTTTTAATTCTTACAGGTTCATTTGTCGTTGGAAAAATTACATCAATAACATCATTATTTGTTATGTTACAAATATATTTATATAGACTATCTAAATCAAATCTATCATTTAAAATAAATTTACTAATGATTGTCTCAATACCAGGATGTCTTTTTATATCCACTATAAAATCTGAATATACAGGACCTCCACATGATTTTACAATACCATAATATGGATGTGATTCCATATTAACCCCATTAAAATCTGATTCTAAATTAACACTAACAGAATCCAATATTTCAATATTACCACCTTTAAAAGTGTCTTTTATTCCTCTTATTCCATCTACTCTTACATTTTCTTTTATTACTGTTTCATAGTCAGAATATTTTGAAACAAATTCTTCTTTTAAATTTCTTAATTTTTCTTTATCTATTTCAATTTTATAAGATAAATATTCATTACCATCTATAACAGAGTATGTTTTAAATTCTTCCTTTTTATTATTATTTTTATAAAGTCTTTCAATATTTAATCTTTGCATTTTAATTCCTCCATATAAGAAAATATATTAACATAAAAAGAATAGAAAGTATAGTATTTTGTTATTAAATATATTTTAATTTGTGTTATATATTACATAATAATTAATAATTATTTTTTAATTCTTCTTTTACTATTTCGTATTTAATTATATCTTTTTCTCTAGTACTAGTTTTAAGATAATCAAAATATTTTTCTAAACTTTCTAAATTATATTGACCTACTTTTTTTATTTTCCAATCTTCTTTTTGGTCTAATACACACTCTACTTTTTCATTTACTATGTACCAACCATTTTCTTTTTGTTTTAAATCATAATTTTCTTTTAACTGTTTTAATCCTTCTTCTGTAACAGCGATATCTAAATCACCTGCATTAGGAAATAAATCTCTTAAAACAAGGGCAGATGATGATAATACCCAATATTCATTTGAATCTATTTTTAAATCATTCATTAACTCTAATAATTCTTCTTTGTTCATTCTTTGTTCCATAAAAAACTCCTTTAATTTATTTATATATTATATCATATATATTATATATTTTAATTTTTTAATTATATATTACCTCCAACAAAATTTTTAATTTTTTAGAATTACTACAGATTCTTTCATGATTAAATCTATATCCTTAGAAACTTTTTTAACTTATTTATTTTATCAATAATTAGTTGACTCGTTCTTAAATACTGTTGAGACATCCTAAAAAAATCGTTGTAATCATAATTTTGATTGTTTTTACCTAATTCAGTATTTTTCACATTATTCATAATCAATAACTCCATATAACAACTTTTATTTACACTTATTATACCACCATTACTTGTATAAATTAAATATTCAAATATCAAATGCTGACTTTTTAGATTTTTTAGCAAATTTAGTTGTATATTCAAGCAAATAAGATTTGATTACGTTCACAGTTAAATCACTTATCTTATCTTTGCCACTACAATTTAGTTATCCTTCTTTCATATACCACTTTCTTTTTTTGCTTTATAATCAACCAATTTGTCCTTATTTTTCTTCAAAAATAAACTTAATCTTCCACTTCTATAAGTTTCAAAAATTTTATCTTCCCATTTTAATTGCTTTATTCTAGAAATTGAAATACTTTGAATATAATCTTTTGATTTCAAATTTATTAATTTTAAAATTAATTGCCTGTCTTTTTTTGTTTTAGGCTCAATAAAGTTAACTGTATGATATAAACCAACTAACGAATTAAAATTTTGCCAATTTTTAATGTAATCCTTAGTGTTATGAGAAGGACCTGCAGAGTTAACCTTATTAAAATATCTATTCATTTTCTTATGAATTTTTGGTGATGCTTTTAACAAATATCTTTTTAAAAATATACCTGTAATTATGGGCGTTTCCGTATAAATTAATCCTGTTTTTACACTCGTTTTCTTTTTTGTAATATCAATATATTTAATTTTTCTCTCACTTGCTTTATGTCCATACTTAACTAAAATTGATTTGATTTCGTTGATAAACTTTTCACTATCAATCACTTCTTTATCATAAGAAAAAGTTAAATCATCTACGTAAACACTAAATTTACAATTATTATCATTTGCAAAAGCAAAGATTTCATCAAACATTTTTTTATAAGAAAAAAAACTAATCAAGGTACTTGTAGGGTATCCCTGAGGAATAATTCTATTGTTTTTATTTTTATTTTTTGGAACCGTTACCAACCTAGCAAATACATCAGCAACATCAGTTTCGGTTTTTTCTTCTCCTAGAGTACTTTTAATGATTTTTTTCATATTAAGACCATCATCTCTTAGACAAAAATCTTTGACAAACGATAATTTACAATTAGGATAAAAATTGCTTATATCCATTAAAATAAATTTAGTATTTCCTCTATGAAATCTGGCATTAAATTTATAACATGAATCGGGTTTGGAAAAATAGTAATTCGGCAATTCTATTCTACTTAAATAATAATTTATTCTCTTTAAAACTTTTTTGTGTTTTGTGTTTGCGTCTGTAAATTTTCGATATTTTTTTGGATCATAGTCTAATGGTTTTTCATTAAACTTTTCAGATGTTGTTTTTGATTGATAAAACTCTTTTCCTTTACAAAAAAAGTAACGGTCTATATTTCTAAGTTCCTTAACGGAAACATATAATTCTTTTTTAGGTTCTGACAAATATTTTGCTAAATACTTTTTACTACGACAAGCGTATAACCTATTACTATAAATTTTAGCACTATATTTTTTCATAAAAACCTCTTCTAAAAATGAAAATCGCCAAACGATACATCAACGACTAATTAAAAGGCAATACTTCGCTCGCTTATGAGAATGCTCTCCCCAAAATTAAAATTTCGGTTTTCTGAAAACCCAGAAATAAAACGTGCAACAATTATTAGCTCTAACCAATTTAAATTAGTAAAAGCAATTAAAGCAACAAAAATTAATATTTTTGTCGAATTTCTCAATAATAGTTTTCTCATGTAACCACCTCCTTTTATTAAATTAATATCTAATAAAAGGGATAGCACGTCCGATGTTTTAATTAATCTCAGTATGTTTGGCTCAATCATGTCACCTATGTGATTTAGTATTTGTAGTGCTAGCAGAGAGGCATCTCTCTGCTGGTACACAAATACTCACATCAGGTAGTGGAATTGTGTAACAATTCTCTCCTCCACCCCAAAGTGGAGACCACAGTTTTCACTGCATTATTATTTTATAAGCCGATTATTGCCTATCTTTGCTTACGAGTAAATTATAACAAATAAATTACATATTTTCAAGAAAAAAATACAATTTATTAAAAATGGTGACTTTTACTATTTTTAGGCAAAATAAGATGCTTGTAATTACTTACAATCCATTATATTCATTGGCTTCTTGCCAGGGGCTCGAACCCTGGGCCCACTGATTAAGAGTTAATATAAAACTTTATTTCAAATTTATCGCAAAGTGTTGTAATCATTGGTTAAACGGTAAATATCATACATATTATCATATTGCCATACTGATCTATCACTTTTGAATTCAATTTCTAATATTGAAGATATCGGATCATAGCCAGTACTTTAAATCATTGTTGAATCAACATATTGTCTATTCATTTCTACTTCCTATTTAAAAAATTATATCAAACCATAATCGGTAATACTCTTAAAAAAGTTAATATCGACATAATAGCAAACATAAGCATTAAATAAATTATATAAATTACAAAATATATCCCCATTCCTTTGTAAGGACTATCTCTGCCTTTATTATAGAAAAATGAAGTAGTAAATCGACTAATTCCCAAAAGAAAAGTATATAAAGAAAAGACTTCTAAAAAAAAATCATTGTATAATACATTAGAAAATATAGGTATAATATCTATAGTTATATAGCAAAGATATGCTCTAAAAGCAAAGCTGCATAATGCCAAGATACCATATATATTATAATCACTATTTCTATTATTATATTTTCTATATCTACCCATAAATCCTCCATCATCATATTTTTATAATTAATATTTAAAATTATAAACAAAAAAACACTAACACAAAAACTTATAAATATAAGCCTGTACTAGCGCCTTTTTTCTACAAATTTATTATAACACTAATTAGTTTTAAAATCAAAAAAAACATTAATTTTTTTTTTAATGTTTTAATTATTATCTAATCAATTTTTTAATAGGTTCTATAGATAAATCTTCTTTAATTATTTCATAAAGTTCTTCTTCACAAATTAGAATGCTTCTTCCACAATCTAATATGTGTAATTTAACATCCATTTCTTCAATATCAGGAAAAAAATCACAAAAATTTTCTAAAATTAATATTTCATCAGTTATTTTATCAAATAAAATTTCTTGCATTAATTCTATTTGTTCCGTAACATCTTCTACAATTATATCTCCATCTTCTTTATAAAATAAATAGCAATTTACATAATCTGTAGTTTGTAAAATATAACCATTTTCCTCTACATGTAAATAGTCTTCCATAATATACCTCCAATTGAATGATATAATAGCATATCAATATATTTAAATCAAGAATTTTTTTATATTAAACTACTTAATTAGTTTTTCTTCATCAGGATCTATTTTTAATTTTTTTGAAAATTCAATATATGGAACAGTATCCATTTTAATTACTAATTTATCTAATTCATCAATAGAATAATCCGAAATATCTATATTTTGAACAATAGCAAGTGCGGTTAATCTTAACTGAGTTTCTAAAAAAGGATGATCATATTTATTTTTTAAAAATTCTTCATAAAGTAAATACTTAACAGCATTATTATTTTCCATATTATAATATACTTCTAAAGCAGGTTCTTTATCAATATATTTATTATAAAAAGATCTATTATATTCAGAAGCTTTTTTTATATTTTCAACTATATTCCTTTTACTAATTGATAAATTAATTTTAATTTGATCATCAATATTATCCGTTTTTGGAGGAGAAATTCTACTATAAACATCTGTTATTAAAAAATCAAACATTTCCTTATCTAGATTATTTCTATCAAAAAGTTCCTCTCTAGAAAGAATACTTTCTCTTAATTTTATAGAAATAATACTTGCGACAAGCTCTGTGCTAAATGGTTTAATATTTGAAACAAACAAAGGATGAGTTAATTTATCAATAAATTCATTATAGTTTTTACACGGAACACTATTCATACAATTAACAGATAAAAATAATAAAGCATTATCAATATTCAAAGTTTTTTCTTTATCTTTTTTTAACATAATTAAATATAATGAAGAAAATACTTTAAAATCTTCTTTTATTCTTTCAATTTTTCTTAAATTATTACAAGATAATGAATAATCCATATAATACTTATATAATAAATCTAATTTTTGTTCAATAATTAATTTTTCTTCTTCAGTACATTTTTCATAAAAAAAGATTTCTAATTCATTAAATTCTTCAATTTTATCATCATTAAATCCCTTGATATCATCATTAGATATTTCAGTTAGAGTTTGGATAGTTATTTTTTCTTTAATATTTCTAATTAATTCTTTTAAATTCATATTTATTCCTCCTTGACAAATCTACTTAAATTATATCAATTATAAATAATATTGTCAAAATGAATAACACAATAATTACTTAATACAAAAAGTAAATTCAGCTCTATTATATTTACCAGTATGTTCTAATTTATAATTACCATTAGTATAATTATTAACTATTTTTTTCCAAAAAGATTCTGCTTGTATAGATAATGGAATAGCTTTTATTTTCCAATTACCTTTATATAAATCAAATACTTTAGTAACAGCTTGTTCACCAATATTCTTACCTTTATAATTATTTAAAACAAACATTTCGCTTATTTCATAATTATTATTACTATTATCATCAACAAGGATAAATCCTAAAATATCATTATCTGATTTTATTAAATAAGCATAATTGTTTTCAAAATATTTATTTGAATCATATTCATACTCACATATATCAGAATTAAATGGAATAGGAAAATATATACTTAAATCATGTAGATATAATTGTAACAGTTTTTCTAATTTTTTTCTTTCATCTAATTCAATTTTTTTGATTTCTAAATTCATATTTATTCCTCCTATATATACTTTATTATTCAAAATGTTTCTTCTATAATAATATTATCATATTTTTTATATAAATTTTAATTTTAAAAAAATATATATTTAACAATTATTTTTTATTATAAAAATTAAATAAGTATTCATAAAATAAATAAAATATGTTATAATTACTAAGTATTTTAAAGGAAGTATAAACTAATTATAATTACAATAAATATTAAAAAAAAATTAATTATAAAGATTAAAGATATATTTTATAATAGAAGGTAGGAATTATGGCAAGTTCAATGATACATGTAGCAGTAGCTAAAGAAATAAATAAAACACTAAAAAGAAAAGAACATGATTTATTATTAGGATCAATTGCTCCTGATTTATCTAAACATGTAAATGAAACTAAAATTAAATCTCATTTTTTAGATGATTTAAATGATTCAGCACCTATTATAAATCGTTTTTTAAATAAATATGAAAAATATTTAAATGATGATTTTGTAATGGGATATTATATCCATTTATATACTGATTATTTATGGTTTAAATATTTTATAAGTGAAATTTTTACAGAAAATGAAATTAAAAAATTAGATGGTACAACAGTAAAATTAACAACAAAATTAGAATTAAAATATATATATAATGATTATACAAATTTAACTACAGATTTATTAGATAAATATGATTTAAATTTATCTATATTTTATTTAGAAATACCAGAGTTTAAAAATATTATTGAAGAAATACCAATGGATAAACTAAAATTACTAGTAGACGCAACTGGTATTTCACTTAAAGAAGAAGCAAATAATAAATCTTATGTTTTTACAAAAGAAGATATAGATCAATTTATTCAAGTAAGTGTTGAACTAATACTTAGTGATATATTAGAAAATCATAATGTTTAAAAAAATAAAAAGCAACCAAAAGTTGTTTTTATTTTCTAAAAAATGAGGATAAGTTATAAATAAATTTTCTATTAAAATATCATACATTTGATTTATAATATCCTCATTAATTTTATTATTTACATTATATAATTCAATCATAAATAACCCCCAATATATTTTAATTTTTAAAAAGTTATATTTTAATTATACAATATATTTATATATAAGAATAGATTCTATTTTTTTTGTTAAAAGTAAGTAAGATAGTAAGCAAGATAATAAGCAAGATAGATAGTATATTTATTTAAAATATGGTATAATATTAATATAAAAACGAGGTGATAATATGGAAAAATATACCCCACCATTTTCTATAACAAATAAAATGCTTGACTATGTATCAAGTATTATGGAGAAAATTGGAAAATTAGATAATTACAACAATTTAAATAAAATGCCTATTTTAAGAAAGAATAATCGAATTAATTCAATTCATTCTTCATTAGCTATTGAAGCAAACTCTCTTTCATTAAATCAAGTAAAAGATGTTATTAATGGTAAATTAGTAATTGGATCACAAAAAGAAATACAAGAAGTTAAAAATGCTTACAATGCATATGAACTTATAGATGATACTAATCCTTATTCAATAACTGATTTAAAAAAACTTCATGGAATTATGACATATTTAATACTTGACGAATCAGGAAATTTTAGAAAAGGTAACGAAGGAGTATTTGATGGTGATATATGTATTTTTATGGCACCACCACCAGAGATATTAAATACTTTAATGAATCAATTATTTAATTGGATGAAAGAATCTGAAGATACAGTTAATCCATTAATTCTATCATCAATATTTCATTATGAATTTGTATTTATACATCCATTTAGTGATGGTAATGGAAGAATAGCTAGATTATGGCAGAATGTTATTCTTTCTAAATGGAAAAATATATTTGAATATCTACCAATTGAATCTAGAATAAAAGAATATCAAGAAGATTATTATGAAGCTATATCAAATTGTCATAAAGCTGGTAATTCAAATGAATTTATTGAATTTATGTTAAAAATGATTGATCAAGTATTAGATGAATTAATAAGTAATACTAGCATTCAAATGAATCATATGAATAATTATATAACAAAAATATTAGATGTTATGGATTATAATATACCATTAAGTTCTAATGAAATTATGGATAAACTTGGTTTAAAATCAAAAGAAACATTCAGGGATAATTATTTAAATCCAGCAATAGAAGCAGGCTTAGTTAAATCTACTATACCAGATAAGCCTACAAGTAAAAATCAAATGTATTATAAAAATTAGTAATTATTTCAATAAAAAACTTTATTAAAAAATAAAGTTTTTTATGTATATTTATAAATTATCATTTATTTGATTATTAAATATATCTATATTACCAGTATAACTCTTAGGTGATATTGGTGAAGGATGATAAATCGGTATTACTTTTATACCATTTAATTCATATATATTTCCAACTACTTCACTAAATTTTTTATAATTTATATTTAATATAGATTTAGTAGCTGCATCACCTAATGATAAAACAACATTTGGTTCAATTATATTAAGTTGTTTTAATAAAAAATCTTTACAATTAATTCCACATTTATTTAAATACTTTCTATCCTTTGGATAACACTTAATAGCTTCTAAAAAATAAGTATCTTCTAATTTAATATTAATTAGATCCAATAATTTTTGCATTACTACTCCAGAAGGTAATAACTTATGATTAACATCATACCACGCTACTCCACTTTTTCTCCACCCATTATTAGCAGGAGCTTCTCCTAATATAACTACTTTATTATCTTTTCCAATTGATATAGTTTTACTACTTGGAAAATGTTCAACCATATCATTACATAAACTACATTTATTTATTTCTTTATCAATAACATCTAAAATAGATATCTCCTTTAATATATTAAATTCTAAATTGATTATACAATATATTTAGACAAAATAAAAGACTAGAAATTATTTCTAATCTATTTATTATTATATTTAAATAAAGCAGAAGGTCTATGTCCATCACCTGTTTTAACTTTATCTGTTTTAACTACTTTATTAGCAATAATTCTTCTAAAAGCTGGATCAAGTAATTTTTTATTTAAAATAACTTCATATACTTGTTGAAGTTCACCAAGTGCAAAATATTCAGGCATCATATTAAATACAATATCAGTATATTCTATTTTATTTTTTAATCTATCAATACCCACTAGTAAAACAAGACAGTGATCAAAAGCAATAGAATCATTTTTAATAATTTTATATTTATAAGATTGATTAGTTATATCATTTATTATTTTTTTAACTTTAAAATTAAGTACTTCTTTATTGTTATCTAAAACAATATCTATAATATCATCTTCTTCAAATAAAGTAATATTAAACCAAGAAGCATTATTACTTAATTTATCATTTAATCTATTTTTATCAACTAAAGACATATATGAAGTAGAAACAATTCTCATTCTAGGATCTCTATCAACAGAACCAAAAGTATATAATTGTTCTAAAAAGATATTTTTTAAATTTGTTTCTCTTTCTAATATACGTTTTGGACAATCTTCTATATTTTCATTAATATCTAAAAATCCACCAGGTAAACACCATTTATCTTTAAAAGGAAAATCTTCTCTTTTAACCATTAATACACTCATATATTTTTTATTTGTTTTTCTATAATTTGTTTTTTCTTCATCTGAAACACTTAATACTAATACATCAGTTGTTAGAGATATTTTTTCAAAATTAGTAGAATCATAATTTTTTAAAAATTCTTCTTCTGTTTTATACATAATCATTCTCCTTATTAACAAATTAATTATAACATTAAATATATAAATAATCAATTTACAAAAATGATATTTTATTATTTAATATATATTTTAAAACCTTAACATCAAGGTCTTTTTTAACTTCATCATAATTGTTTAAATTTAAATTTTTTCTAATTCTAGTAGAAGAAATATCAATTAAATCTAAATCATTAACAAAATTAAATTTATCTTTATTTAATTTATCACTTATAATTTTGTTTTCTCTATTTATTACTAAAATATTATAATTATAAATTTCTTCAATATTTTTCCATAAATAAAATTTCTCTAAATTATCATCACCTATTATTAAAAATAAATCATCATTTAAATATATTTTATTTAACTCATTTAAAATCATATAAGTATATGGTAGGGAATTTAAAGTTGAATTAACAATTATATTATTATTTTCATAAAGTTTTAACATATTAATTCTGTGATTTATTTCAACTAAATTATTTTTATTCCAGTAATTAGTTGTAGGAATAAATATTATTTTATCAATATAGTTTTTAAACAATAAATGATTAGCAATTTCAATATGTCCTTTATGAACAGGATTAAAACTTCCAACATATACCCCTATTTTCATTATAAACCCTTTAATTCAATTATTTCTTTTATAACTCTATCTTTTCCATCATGTAATTCCTTTAAAGATTTACCCTTATTTAATTTATTAATTATATTACTTAAAAATAAAGAACAATCTATTTCTTCATACCAATCACCTTTTTTAAAAGTATCTGGTACATAAGATAAATTTGTAGTAAATAATTTATCAAAATAATGATTATCATATGCATCAGTAAAACTATCAATACCTTCTGTTAAAAGAGCAAAAGTAGCCGCTAAATATACTTTGTTAGCACCTTTTTCTTTTAAATCTTTAGCAACTTCAATCATTGATTGTCCAGATGCGATTAAATCATCAACAATAAGTATGTTTTTATCCTTAACATCTGTTCCCATATATATATGTTCTATAATAGGATTTTTACCATTAACTACTTTAGTTAAATCTCTTCTTTTATAGAAAACACCAACATCACAATTTAACATTTCAGCATAATATTTCGCTCTTTCCATTGCTCCCATATCAGGACTTATAACTAATAAATTATCTAAAAAATGCTTTTCTTTATTAATTATATTTTCTAATATTATATGAGTTGGATAAAAATTATCAAATGGAGTATTTGGTATAGCATTTGAAACATTTGGATCATGAGCATCAAAAGTAATTATTTCTTTAACACCAAGTTTTTCTAATTCTTGAAGAGCTAAAGCACAATCTAAAGATTCACTACCCTTTCTTTTATGTTGTCTTGCTTGATATAAAAGAGGCATAATTACACTGATTTTTTTCGCATGACCACCTGTTGCGGAAATAACTCTTTTAATATCTTGAAAATGTTCATCAGGACTCATATAATGATCACGTCCATGCATCTTATAACTTATTGAATAATTTCCAACATCTGATAAGATATATAAATCTTTATCTCTAACACTTTCTTCTAATTTAATTTTACCTTCACCATTTGAAAATCTGCTTGAATTTAAAACAGATATATAACTTTCAGATGTGTTATTTTCTTCTTTCAAATGATTATTAACCTTATTTCCTAATTCTTCTAAATTTTCAAGTACTACTAATTTGATATCATTTTTCATAAAAACCTCCTACAATTTCTTTATTTTTTTAACCCAAATAGTGCTGTCCATTTCACTTGGCATTCTTAAATCTCCTCTTGGACTTAAACTGATACTTCCTACTTTAGGACCATCTGGTATACAATTTCTTTTAAATTGTTGACTAAAAAACCTTTGAACAAAAACAGTTAACCATTTAATTATTTCTTCCTTTGAATAACAATCTTTAAACGTATTAATCGCTAATAAATATAATTTTTCTGGTGTTGAACCATATCTAATAAAATGGTATAAAAAGAAATCATGTAAAACATATGGACCTATTTTACTTTCAGTTATTTGTGAAATATTACCTTTACTATCAGGTGGTAATAATTCTGGACTAATAGGAGTATCTAAAATATCACCTAATACTTTTGAATTATATCCCTTATCTAAGAAATGAGATACTAAATATCTTACTAAAGTTTTAGGTATACTACAGTTAACACTATACATACTCATATGGTCCCCATTATATGTACACCAACCTAACGCTAATTCAGATAAATCACCAGTTCCAATAACTAAACCATTTTCTTTATTAGCAATATCCATAAGAACTTGAGTTCTTTCTCTTGCTTGTACATTTTCATATGTAATACCTCTATCATTAATATCAAGTCCAATATCACTAATATGTATTTTACAAGCTTCTTTAATATCAACTATCTTTAAAGTTGCTCCACTCATTTTAACTAATTCACAAGCATTATTATATGTTCTACTTGTCGTTCCAAAACCAGGCATTGTTACTGCTATTAAATTAATTGGATCAATATTTAGTTTTTTATAAGCTTCTAAAATTACTAAAAAAGCTAAAGTAGAATCTAAACCACCACTCATTCCAATTACTGTTTTTACAGTATTAGTATACATTAATCTTCGAGCTAATGCTATAGATTGGATATCAATTATCTCTTCACATCTATCTTTTTTTAAATTATCATTACTAGGAACAAATGGATACATACTATATTCTCTATTTAATGAAGTTATTTTATCTTTTATATCAATTTCAATTTCTGTATAATTTAAATTTTCTTTTACTTGCATAAAACTTTTATTTTTATATCTATCATTCATTATTCTTTTTACATCTATATCGGTATAAGTTATATTACTTTCAAAAGAAAAGTTTTTATTATTACATAATATTGTACCTAATTCTGATATTATAGAATGTCCACTAAAAACTAAATCAGAAGTAGATTCACATGGACCACTAGATGCATATACATAAGCACTAATAGTTTTTGAAGAATGATTTTTTACAAGTTCTTTTCTGTAATTTGCTTTTCCTATTAATTCATTACTAGCTGATAAATTAAATACTATTGAAGCTCCATTTAAAGTATGATTTATACTAGGAGGAATTGGACACCATAAATCTTCACATATTTCTACTGCAAAAGATATATTTTCATTTTCTTTATCTTTAAATATTATATTTGTATTAAAAGGAATATCTTTTCCAAATAATTTAATCGTATTATTTGATAAATCTTTACTAGAACTAAACCATCTTTTTTCATAAAATTCATTATAATTTGGAATATATGTTTTAGGTATAATTCCAAGTATTTCACCTTTATTAATAACAACAGCTGTATTAAAAAGTTGATTTTTATGTCTTATAGGAACACCTATTATAGAAATAATATCTAAATCACTAGTAGAATCAATAATATATTTTAAACTAGTAATTGAATCTTCAATTAAAGTATCATTTAAAAACATATCACTTGCTGTATAACCAGTTACAGATAATTCTGGTGTAGTTACAATTTCAATATTTAATTCATTTGCTTTTTTTATTTGATCTACTATTTCATTACTATTAAAAATAGTATTTCCAATTTTTAATGTAGGAACAATAGCACCTACTCTAATAAATCCATTTTCTTTATACATATTTTCCTCCTATATATTTTTTTGATTTTTCTAAAGTTATAATTGAATTAGCGTCCATTATATAACCCATTTCCATAAGCTCTAAAGCTTCATCATAAGTACAAGTAATATATCTAATATATTCACTTTCATCTAAATTTTGAGAACATTTTAGTTCACAGTCAAACGCTACAAAACTATATATTAACGCTCTTGAACAACCTTGATCTTGATAATGAACAGATACTTGTTTTATATTATTACTATAATATCCTGTTTCTTCCATAAGTTCTCTTTCTGCGGCAACTATTGGAGTTTCTCCTTCATCTACATATCCAGCTGGAAGTTCAACAGTAACTGATTCCATTGTAAGAGGTCTAGGTTGTATTACTAAAATAACTTCATTATTTTTATTGATTACTAAAATACTTATAGCTTCTCCATTATTATTTTTAACTAACTCATCTCTTATAATTGTTTTACCATTATTTAATAAATAGGAAGAAGTTTTAATTTCTAAAAATTTTTTACTATCAATATTATTAATTGATTTTATAGTTTTTAATTCTTCCATATATTTTTTTAATTCTTTTATTTTTTCTTCTCTCATATTAAATATCCTTTACAAGTGTTTTTTGTTTTGTTTTATTTATTAAATCATTTCTAAAATCAACATATTCTAGAGTACCATCAACATAATAATTTTGAGGATTTAGAGTTCTTCTAATTTCTTTATATAAAGTTTGCATTTGATTTTCACAATAAGTTTTCTTTTCCATAATTTCAGGATCTTCATATACAAGTTCTCCATCTATAAAAATTGGAACTTGTAATTTTTTTAATTCAAAATTATTTACTTCTTTTCTATTCATTATGTTTTTAGGATCAATTATTAATAAATTATCACTAGTTATTTCTTCATCTTTATTAGTCATTACATCTGCGATAGCATAACCTGTTTCTCTATCATATAATCGGTATAATTCTTTATATCCAGGATTAATTATTTTTTCTTCACTATTACTTAATTTAATTCTTGGTTCAAAAACACCATTTTCTTTAATTGCGACTTCTTTATAAACACAACCCATTCTTCCTTCAGGTTTAGAAATATTATCACCTACACCTAAAACATCAAAACTTGCTCCTTGATTAATTAAACTTTCTATAGTTTCTGCGGTAAGACCATTACTTAAACATATTTTAACTTGAGGAAAACCTGCCTTATCAAACATTTTTCTAGCTTCAATTGAAAGATAAGATAAATCTCCTGAATCTATTCTAATACCTATATTATCTAAATTCATATTGTTTTTTCTCATATATTCAAAAGTTTTAATAGCATTTATTACTCCACTTTCTAAAGTATTGTATGTATCAACTAATAAAATACAGTTGTTTGGATAGGCTTGTGCATATGCCATAAAGGCTTCTAATTCTGTATCAAATGTTTCTATAAAACTATGAGCCATTGTTCCTTTTGCTCTTAAATTTAACATATCTGCTGCCATAATATTTGATGTTCCCATACAACCTGCCATGATTCCATATATTGAAGAATCAATAGCTGCTTCTGGACCATCAGCTCTTCTTGATCCAAATTCTAAAACACCAATATTTTTAGGAGTAGCTTCTATTATTCTTCTCGCTCCAGTAGCATGTTCCATCGCACCATTAATCATACATAATACACAAGTTTCAATTAATTGAGCTTCTATTAAAGGAGCTTTTATTGTTATTAATGGTTCATTAGGAAAAACTGGTGTTCCATCTGGAATTGCGTATATAGATCCTGTAAATTTAAATTCTTTTAAATATTTAATAAAATCTTCACTATATCCAATTCTTTTAAAATAATCTAGTATTTCACCATCAAATTTTAAATTTTCGATGTATGGAATAATTTTATCTAATCCAGCCATTACAGCATAACTTCCATTATTTGGTACTGTTCTAAAAAACACATCAAATACTGCTTCTGTATCTTTCTTATTACTTAAATAATATCCATATGCCATTGAATGTTGATATTCATCTGTCATTAATGTATAGTTTCTTGATAATCTTTCATAACCATTATATAATTTCATATTAAATCCTCTTTCCTGTTTTAATTGTTAAACCTAAAGTTTTTTCTTTTTCTTCTAATTCTTCTAAATCTTCAACTACTATTATTCCATTGCTTTCCATTAAATAGTAAGCTGCATCATCTTGATATTGTTTTTCTTTTGTCTTTAAATTTCCAATTGCTTTTTTAACAGCAAATACTTTTACATCTCTATTAATTTGATTGAAATAACATTTTAATGGAATTAAAAAGTTTGGTACACAAATATGTGTTAAACAACCTGTTCCAACTACTTCTACTAAGTTTTCCATTTTAAATAAATCATCCATCATATTTGGAGCGAACATTGCGCTTGTTGAATTTTTTAAATATACCAAAGCCTTATCTTCAAATGGTAATAATTCATCTATTAATTCTGCTTCTTTAGTTCCAATTAAACAATGTTCTGGAAAAGTATTAAATTCTACACATCCTTTTGAATGACTATCTTTTATAAAAGATATACCTTGTTCCTCTTTTAAAAATTTATTAATTAGTCTTATTTGTTCTGGTACTGTTTTATCAATTGTTTTATCCGCTAAAGCCCCTTCTCTAACAAATCCATTAACCATATCGATATTATAAATTATTTTTTTTAAATCTTGTAATTCTTTCATTTTTATTTCCTTCTTTCTTTTTAATATTTTGTTAATAACAAAACTTATAAATTAATCAGATTTCTCATCTGTTATTAACATTATATTAATAACAAAACGATTTGTCAAGTACTTTTTATCATTTTGTTAAAAAGAAATTAAAAATATTTTAAATAAAATAAAAAACACTTAATTCATAAGTGTTAATTTTTTAAAATTTTTTTAAACAATCCATAGAAAAATTACTAGTTGGTTCACAAATAACCATATTACCGTTTTCTACATAATATATTTTTTAGTACCTATTACTTCTATCTCATTAACATTAATATATAATTTAACTTATTTATTGAATCAGTAATTTGAATACAACTACCTCCGCCATTTAATAACAATCTCATACAAACACCTCTTTAATAATTATATCATTATTTTGTAACACTATATCTTAAAACTGTCTTAAGTTTATCTTTTTCTACTTTTCTTGTATCTGATAAATAGATTTCTCTATGAACTAAAGATTTAATTTCTAAATTGTTTTCTTTAATAAAATCTTTCATTTTAGCAAAAGAAAGCGGCTCACTATCAAAAGATCCAATATGCATAATTTGAACTGATAAACCATCTTCTATTTCATCAAAATAAACTTCATCTAATAAAATATTTGGTTTCTTCTTTTTAGCTATTTCTAAAGCTATATTAAAAACATCAATATTTACAAAATCTGGTTGTTTAATCATAATAGTATATATTAATTCATCTTTACTAAATTGTTTTTTACCATTATCCGTTAAATCCCATAATCCCTCTAATGGAAATACTGTATATTCAAAATATCCTTCTGGAGTATATCCACCTTTTGGCATCATTCTAATAGCATAAGCCATTGAATATAAAGCACCTATTCTATTTGAAAAATCTTCATTATTTGGATTTCCTTTTCCTTTTATACAAATATATTTTGTATTAGGAACTTCAATTAAAACAGGATTTGTTTTAGGTAAAAATAAATTCTTTTCTTCTTTTCTCCATTCGTATTTCATTTAATTACTCCTTTTCATAAACTTTTATTCTCATAATTGTTTTATAGTTTTCTACTTTGGTTTTTCTCATATCATTTAAATAAATATCATGGGTATAATTATCATAATCTAAATTATTTGTTTTAGCAAAATCAATCATTTTATTAAGAGTATCATTCATATTGTTGTAGTCTCCTAAATGAAAACATTGAATACATTTGCCAAACGAAATTGTTTCTAAATTAACTCTATCATATTCTATTGTTTTTCCTTTAGCTTTTACAATATTTACTGCTTCATCTAATATATTTTTATCAACTATATCTGGTTGCATAATCATCATTTTCCATTTATATTCAGTATGATTATTTTTCTTATTTAAATCCCAATTTACTTCCATTGGACTTACTTTATAATCAATATTATGTTTCTTTCTTAATATTTCAAATTTAATTATATAAGATAAAGTAAATAAAGCTTCACAAGATTTTTGGAAATCTTCTTGATCAGGATGACCACTACCTTCAAAAGATAAATAATTCATACTTGGTACTTCTATAAAAAAAGGATTTTTTTTAGTAGATTTATAAATTAATTTAAGTATTTCTTTATTATCCATATTATACCTCCTTAATAGGTATCACAAGTTCAGTAATATATTTATTTGGATTTCCTTTAAATATAAAACCTGGTCCTTTATGATAAATTAAAGCTGATGGTAAATCTAATTCAATATTATTTTTTTTAGCATAATCAAATAATTCTTTATATGCATAATTTATTTTATCATAACTACCAATATGTATTGTTGAAATAGCTTTTATTTTTGGTAAAACTTTTACATCATATTTTAAAGAATTTATTTTTTTCTTTAAAGGTATACAAAGTTCAATATCTGCTTGTTCTACATAACTATCATTATAATATAAATTTAAAATTGGTCCACAAGCGCTTCCTTTTGCTTCTTTATATAGATTACCTATATGTTTACCTATATCACTATATTTACCTTTAAATTTAGTACTTATAACAAGCATTTCATCATATGTTTTTTCTTTTATTTCATATTTCATTTTATTTTCTTCCTCCTTATTATTTGGAAGAATATAATTATCTATTTTTTTTATTATTTGTTTTTGTGTTTGTATGTTTATTTTAATTAATTCTTTTTTTTCATCTAAATAATAAATTAAATCTTCTTTATTATCACAATTATCAATTACATCTTTTATTTCTTTTATTTTAAAATCTAATTCTTTTAATAAATTAATTAATTCAGCTTTTTTAATATCTTCTTTTGAATAAAAACGGTAACCATTATTTTCACGAAGAGATGGTTTTAAGATATTTTCTTCATCATAATATCGCAAAGCTTTTATTGTTAGATTTGTTATTTTAGAAAATTCTCCTATTTTATACATAATTTATTCCTCCTAATATAATTTTAATATCTACCCTATGGGTTAGAGTCAAGAATAATATTTATATATTTTATTATATCATAAAATTTTATTTAAAATTAAAAAGAGATTACTCTCTTTTTCTTATTTTTTAAATTTTAATAAAAAGTCTTTATCTTCTTTTGTTACTCTATAACTATCTCTACATTTACTTATTCCTTTATTAATTGTGAATTTATTTAATTTATTATTATCTAAATAGTTAATAGTTTCTTCTCTTCTTTTTGTAAACATTTCACAAAATAACCAAGCATTCATCATATTTACATAGTAATGTTCCTCATTATAGAAAAGATTCATTATATCAAATATTTTATTAACATAGAAATCATTATCTATTAATTTAAATAAAATAGATAATCCAAGTCTTCTAACAAAAGGTAATTCACTTTTAATATATTCTAAACATAAATTGTAATATTTTTCTTCATTATTTTTTATATTAAATTTAATTAAATCACATGAAGCCCAGTTTTCTATTTTTACAGAGTATTTATCTAAATACTTTTTCATTAAATCAAAATCTTTTATTGAAGATATTAAACTACCATTTATAGATATATTTTCAAAATAGTCATCTAATTCTAAATCTAAAAAAGAAAGAAAATTACCTTTTTTTATTTCATTTGAAATATATTTAATTTCAGGAGCTTTAATTGCTAGAACATCCATATTTGTATTTACAATGTTTTTAGTCCACTCTACTTTTTCTTCTCTTTTATAAGTTTCTAAATATTTTTTAAATTCAATTCTATCATTTTTTGTCCATATATCTTTTATTAAATTCATACCTAAACCATCTTATAATTATAAGTCTTTCTAATATTAAATTAATTCATTTACTTTAGGTTTAATCAATTCTAAATTTTTCTTCTTCTATTTTTTTTACTACATCATTTACTGACAAAGATGTTGAATCTAATATATTATTTTCATCATATTTTTCATTAATAAATTCATTTAATAAAATTATACTTCTTTCACCCATTTTTGAATCAAGTGGTCTTTCTTTATCTCTTTTAATAATTGTTTCTTCATTTGTTAGTAAAACTGTAAATATTAATTCATAATTTTTAAATTTCTTTTTTAATAATTTTAATGTATTTTTTTTAATAATATAATTAAATACTACATCATATCCATTTTTTAAATAATTATCAATTAGCATAACACAATTTTGCCAAAATAAATCAATTGGAGCATTTTCCAACCAAGGACTTATTCTTCCTCCAACAAATTGATTATAAATATCATCACCTTCAATTAAAACTGATTTTTCTAATCTATTTGCGATTTCATTACTTATCGTACTTTTACCAACACCTGCTGGTCCTGTTATTATATATAATTTATTCATTCTTCCTCCTAATTTGGGCAAGAGAAAAGGAATTACAAGAATTCCTAAAACATTTATCTATAAATAGATTGAATGTGATTAACCTTGCTCATAATATTATTTATTTTCTTTTTTGTAATTATAATCATGTCAATCACACTCCTTTCTAAAGTAAATTACATTTTAAGTATATTATAGATTATTTTTTTTGTCAATTATTTTAATCTATTTTTCTTATCTCTATTCCTACAACTCCATACTTATTAATTAGTTCTGGTTTATAATACATTGCCATATGATTTGGATCTGGTATTTCATCTTCCTTATAACCAATTACTATTTTATCAAATGAATCATATAATTCTTTAAAACTCGGAAAATATGCATATTAATAACTTCTGTTTTAACAATTTTGTCTGTATTATCATTATTAAATTCTATTATATCTTTAATATGAATATTTCTTCTCTTTTCATCATAAACTCTCATTTCTATTGTTTTTGTTCCTTCATCTACTAATTTAAAAGGTTCATCTTGTAAATTCATTTCATGTATCATTTTAATTCCTCCTTATTTTTATACCATTCTGCAAAATCTTCTTTTGCTGTACCCCAAAATTTATCTTCATATTCTGGATTTAATTCTCTTAATTCACTTAAAGTTTTTGATTCACCATCTGGAATATAAAACTTATCATGCCATCTACCTAAATTACCTTTTGCTTCTAATGATATTGAACCAGTTCCACCACCTGTAAAAACTATTGGATTTTTTCCTGGTTCACAGTAAGCAAAACAGTTTTCTATTCTTGCACTTCTATTTTTTTCGTTTTTAAATAATTCTAAAAATTTTTCTACTCCTATTTGTTCATCAAAATAATGATTATATGGTCCTGGAAGACCTCCTAAGGCATCAATATATAAACCAGAATCTGATTTAATACAAGGTTGACCAAGTTCTTCACATGCATATTTAACACTAAATTCTACTACTTCTTTACAACTATTAGCTTGTATTTCTATTATTTCAAAACCAGGATTTTTTATTTCAATATCAAATCCATATTTATCTTTAAATGTACGTTGAGCTTCTTCAAATTTTTCTTTATTTCCTGTCAAATAAACTACTTTTTTTTGATTTCATATTATTCTCCTTTTATATTTTAATACTTTCAATAATATTTTCATTTATATCATATAATATAAATTCTCTATTTTCATATATTAAATAACTTGCTTCATAATCATTTTTTGGAAGTGATATTGAACCTGTATTTATATAAATCATATCATCTTTTTTCTTTATAAAAGGAATATGATCATGTCCGTATACAAGAATACCTTTATTAATTTTTTTATTATTATCAATATTATATTCATTACCATGTGTACAATAAATATCTAATTGATCTGTATTAATTAAAACCAAATTACTACAAATTGGAAAATCTGTTGCTTTAACATCTACATCAGAATCACAATTACCCCTTAAACAAATAATTTTTGATTGATAATTCATTAAGAAATTTTTTACATATAATGAATCTATTTCTTCTTTTTTATCATAATTTGGTCCTGGATAATATAGATCACCTAAAACAACTATTTTATCAATATTTTTTAAATTAATTATTTTTTCTAATTGATTAAGATTCTTTTTAATTCCATGTATATCTGAAAAAAATAATATTTTCATAAATCCTCCTTATATATATTAATTATATAATAGCATAATTTAATTAAATTAAAAACAACTTTTATGTTGTTTATAATTTCTTTTTAGTCTTATTATTTTTCTCATATTCATTTATAATACTAAGATAAGAAATATCAAATATATCTTTTGGTATATTTATATCTTTAACTTTATTTCCAATATTTAATAATGATTCATTATTTCCAGTTGGATTTGATACTCCCCATGGTTTTAATTCTTTATTAATAAATATGTAGTTGCATCTATTAATTTCATCAAAACTATTAAAAGCTAATACAATATCTAATTTTGAAAAATCTATACTAATTGATGTAACATCAGTACCTTCATTAATTTGATAAGTAACTGAATGATTTAATGTTAATATTTCTATATTATTAATAACATATTGAATTATTTTATTAACATTTTCACATTCTTCAAAATTAAAATGCTTTATATTATCTTCTCTTTCTTTAAATTTATCTTTAAATAAATCTATAGAAAATAAATTAAATACATCATCTGTTATTACTTTTTTATTTTCCAAATCTATAATTAAATAATTCCAAAGTGATAACTTAATAAATAAATATTTTTTATTATTCTTTTCTATTATTTTTACTTGATCAATACTACTATAAATATCAAAATAAGTAAGATTTTTTATTAATAAAACATATAATTTCTGCCAAACTTGATATACATCTTGAATAGAATCTATAACTGTTTTAATATTAATTGTATTTTCTTTTTCTACAAAATATAATGAAAATAACTCTTCTTGTTTTTTTTCCCAATTTAACATAGTTCCTCCTATTAATAATTCAAAAATATTAAAATATTATAATTTCTTTTGAAAAATTTTATTTTTTTCATCATTTGACTGAGTTTTAAATATAGAAAAATATTTTGAATTCATTAATTCATTTTCAATATTTTCTTTTTCAATCATATTTGTTTTTATCTGACTAATAGAATTCATTTTAACTATTTCATTATACTTTCCTATATTTTTCTTAAGAATCTTTTTTTTAGTATTTATATCTTTTAAATTAGTTACTATATCATTTATTTTAAAGAAATTTAAAATAGAAATAGTTCCGTTCAATGCACAAAAAGTTAAAGCAGAATAAGCTTGAATCATATTTTCAATATTAAAATATTGATTTGCAATTAAACCACAAATAATTGTTTGAAGTGAAAAAACAAATAATCCTAATGAATGAAATGTTATAGAATAATCACCAAAATTTTTGAAAATTTTATTTGAATATTTACATTTGTTTTCTTTTGAAATTATTTGACTATTAAATTGAAATAATATTTTTTCAATGTTTTCTAATGTTGTTTCAACAAAAATATGTTGATTCATAAAATCCTTATATTCTTCTGGAATATTATAATGAACAATATGTTTAGACGTCCCTTCAAGTTCATAAAAATCTGTTATTTCAAAATCTTTTTCATAATATAATGTATCAGCATATATTTTATAATTGTTTTTTTCTTTCATTAATATTTCCCCTTTAAATTTATTTATATATAATAATATATTATTTGAATAAAAGCAAGAAAAAAAAACAATAATTGTTTTTTTAAATACTTGTAAATTCTTCTAACATCTCTAATGATTTAAAACCTGGTTCAATTTTCATTACTTCTCCATTTTTAACAACCATTAATGTTGGAATACTAAATACATTAAATTTTTTTGCGATTTCTTCTTCTTGATCAACATCTAATTTACCTACAATTATATCTTTACTTGTTGTTTTAGCAAATTCTTCAATTATAGGACTTAGCATTTTACAAGGACCACACCAATTAGCGTAAAAATCTACTAATACTAATTTATCCTTTTCAAATACAATACTGTCAAAATTTTGAATATTTAAACTTTTAATTTCCATATATATTCCTCCTCTTTATGAATATGTTTAAATTATAGCTTTTTATTCATTTATTATCAGTGACTTTATCACATAAGTTAAATTTAATACTAAATATGATATAATGTACTTATAAAGAGGTGTAATATGAAGGAAATACTAGCATCTAGTTTAAAAGTATGGGATGAATTAAATGAAATTGAACAAAGTAATTTAATTAAATATTCTAAAATAATCAATTATAAAAAAGGTGAAATAATTCATAATGGTAATTTAAACTGTTTAGGTTTAATAATTATTAATAAAGGATCTTTACGAGCATTCTTATCATCAGAAAATGGTAAACAAATCACATTATATAAATTATACAATAATGATATTTGTTTATTCTCAGCATCATGTATAATGAAAAATATTAATTTTGAAATATCTTTAGAAGCAATTGAAGATACGGAAATATTATTAATTAAAACAAATGAATATAAATTAATATTAGAAAATAGTATTGTACTAAAAAATTATATAAATCAAATATTAGAATCTAGATTTTCAGATATGATGTGGATATTTGAACAATTTGTTTTCCATAGTTTAGATAAAAGATTAGCAACTTTTTTATTAGAACAAGAATATATAGCTAATTCAATAAGTATTACTCATGAGAAAATTGCGAATGAAATTGGTAGCGCTAGAGAAGTTATTAGTAGAATGCTTAAATATTTTGAAAATGAAGAAATTATAAAATTAAGTAGAAATAAAATAACTATAATTAATTTTGATAAATTAAATAATATAAGTGAAAAATAAGTATCAATTGATACTTATTTTTGTAGTTTAATAATTTCAGCAGGTCTAATTCCATCTGTTGGATAACTATATCCTAAATCTACTAATAATTTTAAAGAAAAATTATCACAATATAATTGGTTGTTTTTAGAATAAACACCAAATTCATTTAAATGATTTTTAATATAAATTTTAAATTCTTCTTTTTTATTTAAAAAATCTGTTTTAGATATTTCAATATTATTTATAGAAGCATAATCAGAATATTTATCTAAGCTATTTGCGATTTCATTTATTAATTTGTCTTTATCATATCCAAATAAATCAATCATTTGTGTTGTATTTAAAATAGTTTTTGTATCTAAATTTATATTTAAATAATTATATTCTAATATAGGATAAGCCATTAATTCAATATTTGAATAACTTCTAATACTTAAAACATTTTTATTAATTTCAGTATTAATATCTGTAACAGCTTCTCCTTTTTGTTGAAAATAAGTTTCAGCATCCTTTAAAGCATTTGAAAGACTTGTACTTTGTTTATTATTAAAACCTGTTACTAATGAATTATCTAAATTATTAAATTCTACTTGTTTTAATTTATAATTTGTAAAATAATAATTCTTTTTTTCAATAGTAATTGGATACTCTTTAACTGTAACATAATCAGTTAAGATATACTTATCTTTTATAATATCTTGCTTTTCTGTTTGCTTAACTGCATTATCCTTTTTTACTTCATTTGGAAGCATTAAAATAAAACAACCAAAACAAACTAATAGTAAAATAATAAAAGATAAAAATAAGACACATAATAATGATTTTTCTTTTTTCATAAAACACCTTTTTCTAATTATCATAATACAAATTATACAGTTTTATATATATTTGTCAATAAAAAAACTAAACCTTATAGTTTAGTAGTTCTGTATATTTTCTTTTTTCAAGTTTTAAAAATATTTTTTGTTTATCAACATCTAAGCTAGTTTCAATTTGAATATCATTTTCTTGGTCAAATATCATTTGATTAGAATTAATTATATTTTGAGCTTCTTTCATCATTTTCGCTCTTTTTCTTGAACTATTGTATAAACAAATTCCTATACCTGTGCCTATACCTAATGTTACAATTGTTGAAACATAGATAACTAAATTATTTTTTTTCATTATTTTCCCCCTGTGGATTAATTAAAATACTCTTTTTCTTAAGAAAGCTGGAATATCAGTATCATCAGAATCATCTTCTACTACTGGTTTCTTTTCTTCTTTTTTAACTTCTTCTCTTGAATATGATTGATATAATGGTTCTTTTTCTTCTTCAAAACCAGTCGCTATAACAGTAACAATTATTTCATCAGTTAAATTTTCATTAATTACTGCTCCAAAAATTGTATTCATATCAGTATTTGCACTACTTCTAATTATTTCAGCAGCTTCTTCAACTTCAAATAAAGTTAAACCAGGACCACCTGTTACATTTATAATAGCATCAGTTGCTCCCTCAATACTTGCTTCTAAAAGTGGTGATGTTACAGCTTGACGAGCAGCTTCTGCAGCTCTATTTTCTCCAACACCCATACCAATACCTATTAAAGCATTTCCTCTTTTTTCCATAACAGCTTTTACGTCAGCAAAATCAAGGTTAATTAAACCAGCTACTGCTATTAAATCAGATATTGATTGTACACCACGTCTTAAAACGTTGTCTACTTCTTTAAATGATTCTAATAATGGAGTTGATTTATCAATAATATCTCTTAAACGATCATTTGGAATAACAATTAAAGTATCAACATGTTTTTTTAATTCATCAAGACCACCTAAAGCATGATCCATTCTTTTTCTACCTTCAAATGAAAATGGTTTTGTTACTATACCTACAGTAAGTGCTCCAATTTCTTGTGCAATATCAGCTATAACAGGAGCTGCTCCAGTTCCTGTTCCACCACCCATTCCACAAGTAATGAAAACCATGTCTGCTCCTTCTAAAGCAGCTTGAAGATCAGCTTTACTTTCAAGTGCTGCTTCTCTACCTATTTCAGGTTTAGCTCCAGCTCCAAGTCCATTAGTAAGCTCTGTTCCTATTTGTATTTTAACAGGTGCTTTTGAATTGTTTAAAACTTGTAAATCTGTATTTGCTACAATAAAATCTACACCTTTTACACCTGATTCAATCATTCTGTTTACAGCATTATTACCTGCTCCACCAACACCAATGACTTTTATTTTTGCTAATTGATCCATTTCTAATCCAAACATATTCCTTGTTCCTCCCTAATCGTTGAAAAAGTAACCAAATACTTTTCCTAACATTGTGTCATTTAATACATTCATTATTTTGTTTTTATTATTTGATAATTCTTCCATATCATTTTTACTAATCATTGTATAATCTGTACTTTTTAGTTTTAATCTATTTATAAAACAGATAATATTTCCAATAGCAGATGAATACTTATTGTTTCTTACACCTAGTATTTTTATATCACCAATAGTTGTTAGTTTTCCAAGCACTTCTTCCGCTATAATTGAAAAATTATCCATACTACTAGTCCCACCAGTTATTATTATATAATCTACTTCACGTTTTGTCAAAATATTTATTTCTTTTCTTGCTAAAACTAGAATTTCTTCTAATCTAGACATAACAACTTCTGAAATTTCAAATTGATTTATTTTGATTTTTTCATCTAGTTTGTTAGTTGCTTCATAAAAATCATTTTTACTAGCAAATTTTTTATGAGCTAAAGCAAATTTTTCTTTTACTTTAATAGCTTCATGACTATCTAATTTATATATATAAGAAATATCATTATCAATATTCTTACCACCTAAACCAATAATTGAATTTTTAACAATTATTCCTTTATTATATAAAGAAATAGAAGTTGTTTCATAACCTATATTAACAATAGCTCCAATTTGATTTTCTGTTTCTTTAGTTCTAAATATATGAATATCACCAATACTATTAAGTGAAATATCAACTACTTCAAGGCCTATACTTTCAAGTAAACTTACTACAGAATAAACATTCTTCTTAGGTGTTGAAACCATAATAGATCTTGTATTTAAAACATTTCCTGTTAATCCTTTTGGATCTTTAACATTTTCATTATCATCAATTGAAAAATCGATTGGTAAAATGTTTACTACTTCTTTATTTGTAATTTCATTTCCTTTAATAGCGGCTTGTAAAACAGCTGCTATATCTTTTCCAAAAACGCCTACTTCTTTATCTATTTCTATACTACCATTAACCATTTTAAAATCAACAAAGTAACTTGGTACAGAAGTAAGTACTTTTTTAATATTTATTCCAAGCATTTCTTCTACTTCATTTATTGCTTTTTTAACAGTTTCAGCAGCTTCATAACCATCAGTTATTAAACCTTTTTTTATTCCTTTTGATTTTAGAGAAGTTGCGGCAAGTAAATTTAGTTTATTATTAAATAATTCACATACTACTACTTTAATTGAATCAGATCCAATATCAATACTAGTATAAACATGCTTCATATAATCATCTCCATAATCTATTTATTATTATACTATACTTTTAAAAAAATTCAAAGAAAAAATTCAAACAACAAATATTTTTTTTTGATAAAATTTTTACTTATTTAAATATTTCAAAATATTCACCAGCATCTAAATTTAAAACACCTTTTTTATTACCAAATTTATTAACAATTTCTAAACTTATTTCAACATAATTATTAATACTTTCAAATTTATCTAAATTAATATAAACATAGTTACCATCAGACATAATTAATAAAAATCTTTCATCATCAACATTACTTGGTTCATATTTTATTTCTGATATTCTATTTAATATAGATTCATTTACTAAACCCATCTTAGTAACAAATTTCAAATAAACTGTATCAGGTACATAATTAATTAAAATAGGTACATCATAATTTTGTTTTACTTCTTTTTTATTTAATAATACTGTTTTTTTCTTTGATTTATTATAAAATAAAGCTCTATTTTCTTCTATTTTAATATAAATTGCACTAAAATTTTTCTTTTTAACAGTAGCATTTTTTACATAAAAACTTTTTTCTAATTTTTTTTCTATTTCTTTTTCACTATATTTAAACATAGATGGATAATTACTTATTTTAGCCATATCAATTATTTGTTGATCTGTTAAGTAATTATTACCAGAAATAAATATATTTTTAATTGGGAATTTTAAGAAAGTAAAGATTAAAAAGCCAATGAAGAAAAAAATTAATAAAGTTAAAAATAGACGACCAAACCTTATTTTAATTCTTTTTTGTTTTGTAGTATTTAATGGTTTTTGTCTTTTTTTTACTTTTTTATATTGTGTTCTTGAATTAATTTTTTTCTTCATATTATCCCTCTATCTTACTATTTCTTGTTCTAAAACTAAATCTATATTATATTCTTCTTTTACTTTATTTTTTATTTCATTTATTAAATCTACTATATCTTTACCTGTTGCATTATTATAATTAATTATGAAATTAGCATGTTTTTCACTAACAGCCGCTCCATTAATTACTTTTCCTTTATATCCTATCATTTCAATCAATCTTCCAGCATAATCATCAACTGGATTTCTAAATACACTACCAGCAGATGGATATTCATAAGGTTGATCCATTAGTCTTCTTTTTTTTCTATCTTCAATTACAGTTTCAATTTCATCTTTATGACCATGTTTTAATACCATAGTTGCTTCTAAAATAATGTGATTTGGATTTTCTTTAATAAAAGAAGTTCTATAATGAAATTTTAAATCTTTATTATATAATTTCTTTATTTCTAAATCTGGAGTTAATACTAAAACAGATTCTACTACATATCCCATATCACTTTTATATGCACCTGCATTATTAAAAATTGCTCCTCCAACAGTTCCTGGAATTCCAGTAGAAAATTCAAGTCCTGTTAGTCCTAAATGACAAGTTTTTAATGAAAGCTTGATTAAATTATAACCAGCGCCTACTTTAATTTTTGTATCTTCAATTAATAAATGATTTAAATTATCTAATTTAATTAATACTCCATTATAATCAGAAGCAAATATTAAATTAGAACCTCCACCTATTATTTTATATTTTATATTGTTTTCTTTTAAATAATTAATTAGAATTTTTAAACTATCAACTGATTCTGGAAAAGCGACTATATCTGCTTTAACATTTAACTTATAAGTTGTATAATTTTTTAAATCTACATTTTTTAAAATTTTTCCGATTTTTAATTTTTCCAACTTTTTCATAATTACTTCCTATCTATAAGTTCTTTTAACTCATCATATATTTTTGTAGCGCTGTTAGGTATATTTAATTGTTCTAAATTAGTTTTTATTTCTTCTATTTTATTTTGATTATTTATTAACTGATCAACTGTTCTAACTAAAATATCTCCTTTTAAATCCTTTTCTTCTATTAATAAAGCAGCTTCTTTATAAATTAAATCCATTGCGTTTTTATATTGATGATTATCTGTTACATATGGACTTGGTATTAGTATTGAAGGTATTTTTAAAGCAATAATTTCACTTAAAGTTGAAGCTCCAGCTCGTGATATTATTATATCAGTTTTTTTCATTATTTTTGTCATATTTTCTACATATGGAACAACATGAACATTAATTGGAAATTTATTTTTGATTATTTCATTATATGAAGAAGTTCCTGTTACAAATAATATTTCATAATCTTTATTATTAAATAAAGACATTGTTTTTAATAAAATATCATTCATCTTTGAAGAACCAAGTGATCCCATTACAAATAATACTAATTTTTTATTTTCTGATAAACCTAATTCTGATTTATTTATTGCTTCTTTTTTTATTGCATCTTCACTACAAGGATTACCAGTAAAAACTGTTTTATATTCTGGAAAACTAGTCATTGATGATTTAAAAGATACCGCAATTTTATCAGCAAATTTACTTAAAAAAGTATTAGCTTTTCCAGGTGAACTATTTTGTTCATGAATAAAAGTTTTATATCCTAATTTATGAGCTGAATATAAAACAGGTCCTGTTACATATCCACCTACTCCTATTACAACATCAGGATTAAATTTTTTAATTAATTTTTTACATTTTTTTAAACTTTTTAAAAAACAACTAATTGTTTTAAAATTTTTCATTATTTTTTTTCTATTAAAACCATATATTTCAATAGTTTCAAATGGTATACCATATTCTGGAATAATGTCTTTTTCCATACGATTATGTGTACCTATATATAAAAATTCACTATTTGGTTCTTTTTCTTTTATTTTATTAATAATTCCTAAAGCAGGATATATATGACCACCTGAGCCACCAGCACTTATTATAACTCTCATTTAATCACCCTTATTATAATTATACCATAATCATATTCTTTTTCAATAAAAAAAGACCTATTTGAAGTGAACCCTATTTTGTCTTTATATTATATTATGTTTTATAAAGATAATATTAAAATTTCAACAAAAAAAGGAAAACCATAACACTATAGTTTTCCATGTATTATAATTAATACATTATATTATATGATTTAATATTAAAATATTTCTTATTATTGATTAATTTATTAAATCATGCTAAAATGTAGTTACAATTGGAGATGATTAATATGACTAAAATAAAACACTTAATACCTAATATTTTAACAAGTTCAAGAATATTACTTACACCTATTATTATAATTTTATGTTTAACAAAAAACTATAAAGCATCAATTATTTTAATAATTATTGCTTGCATTACTGATTTATTTGATGGTAAACTTGCTAGAAAATGGAATATTGTTAGTAATACAGGAGCTAAATTAGATGCTGTTGCGGATAAAGTATTTGCTGTTGGATTAATTACTTGTTTAATTAATGAATTTAATTTTTTTATAGTTCTAATTATATTAGAAATAATTATTAGTTTATTTAATATATATGTTTATTTTAAAACAAATGAAACAAGATCATTAATCATAGGTAAAATTAAAACTACTTCATTATTTATAACTATTGTTTTAGGTTTTATTTCATTATTTTTTGGTTATTTTGAAAATATCATAACTGGATTTATGTTTATAACAATAAATCTACAAATACTAAGTTTAATAAATTATTATTCTGTTTATTTTGATAATAAAATAAATAAAGAAGTAGAAGAAAATATAACTAAAGAAAAAGAAGTTAAAAGATATAAACCATATGTATCAGAAAAAAAAATATATGATAATGACGAAGAAAAAGAAAAAAAATTAAGTGATACAATAGTATTTAAACATCTTAAAAATATATTTATGGAAGATGATGAATAAAAAAAAAGATTTATTAAAAATCTTTTTTATTTTCGATTAAATTAACTAATTCCTCTACTGATTCAACTGTTCTTTTACTAACCTTCTTTAAATCATCAACTGCACTATTAACTGCATAACCATTATATTTTTCTACCATTTCAATATCATTTACTTGATCACCTATAGTATAAATAATATCATCATTTAAATCAAAATAATTCATTAAATATTCTATACCTTTTGCTTTATTAATTGAAGCATTTTTAATATTAATCCAATCGTCACTTAAATAACCCGCAACTGAATATGAACTAATTATTTTTTCTAACAATTCTTTTGTTTTTGAATAATCACTAAAAGTTCCAACTAAAGAATATGCTTTTTCATTAAAATCTAATGTATATTCATTTTCACTAGCTATTAAACAATTTTCTATTAATCCACTATTATTTAATAATTCAAATATATCTTTTACAATATTTGGATCTAATAATATTTCATTTATTAAATTATAATTTGAATCATAAATTGACCCACCATCATTACAAATTAAATAATTAAAATTAATTTTAACATTATCAATTTCTTTTCTAAGTTCAAAAAGACATCTTCCTGTTGCGATAACAAATAAATTACCATTTGATACAAATTCATTTACTTTCTTAATATTATTATGATAATTATCATCAAATAATGTTCTGTCAAAATCACTTATAAGTATTTTCATATATCACCTTAGTCAAAAAAAATTTATATTTCTATAAAAAATTTGTTTGATTTCTTCCTGCATTTTTTCCTTTATATAAAGCTTTATCAGCTTCTTCTATTATTTCAATACTTGTTTTGTTTACATTTGATAATGCAAGCCCAAAAGTTATAGAAATAAAGAATTCTTTGACACAATCATTATATTTTACTCTTACTTTTGTACTTTCTACTTCTTTTCTTATTTTTTCAATTACATCAAATGAAGCTTCTTTAGTTGTATTTGGTAAAATAATTATAAATTCTTCACCACCAAGTCTTCCAACTAAACCAATATCATTTATTTTTTGAACTAATATATCACTTACACCTCTAAGTACCTTATCACCTACTAAATGACCATATTCATCATTTACTTTTTTGAAAAAATCAATATCACCAATCGCTATAGAATATATACTGTTATTTTCAATTGATTTATCATTTATAGTTTCAAGTTTTTCAAAGATTGCATGTCTATTGAAAAGATTAGTTAAATAATCTTTTTTTAATTTCAATATTTTTTCATCAAAAAGACTTATATCTTGATATATTTCAATTTTTTTATCATCGAAATCATAATAGCAAATATGAAAAGATTTACCATTATGCTTAATTCTTGATTTCTTTTTATCGTTTAGTTTTATTAACTCTAAACCGTCGTTATGATTACAGTAAATAACATTATTTAAACTATCTTTTACAACAATTATAAGATTAATATTATCAAGAATTTGTTTATACAAATCATTCATCACAATTGCCCCTTTATTCTTATGTTCATAATAATAATATATGCTTTTATTTTACTTTTGTCAACATAAAGTTAAATATATTTTTGTTATATAAATTATTTGTATATAATTTTAAATTATGCTATAATATTTATGATAATTTAAGATAAGCAAAGGAGAAATAAAATGAAAAAATATAGAAAAAGTATATACCTAATGATTATTTTATTTTCTATCTTTTTAATACCAAATACTAAAGCAAAAACATTAAGTGATTTAAAAGCTGAACTAGCAAAAGAACAAGCTGATTTAATAAATAATAAAGAAGAAAAACAATTAACTCAAGCTGAAATGGCCGCAATAAATAGTAGTATTAAAAAAATACAAAATACTATTTCAGAAAACTATAAAACAATGGAAAAACTAAATAAAGAAATAAATAGTTTAAGTTCTGAAATAAATGAGAAAAAAGAAGAAATAAAAAAAGTTGTGAATTTTACCCAAGTATCAAGTGGTGAATCTGCATATTTAGAATATATATTTGGTTCAGAAGACTTTACTGATTTCATTTATAGATCTGCAGTTGCAGAACAACTAGCATCATATAATAGTAAAGTTATAACAGAATATAATCAAAAAATAGAATTAAATAAACAAAAAGCAGTAGAAATTGAAGAAAAAAAAGTTGAACTTAGTAAACTACAAGATCAATTAGCAGTTAAATACAATAGTCTTGGTTCACAACTTCAAAGTCTAGATGATATTCAAGTAGACATTCAAGAATCAATTAATGTCCAAAAAGAAATTATAAAAATGTATGAAGAAAAAGGTTGTAAAGACAATGAAAATATAAGTACTTGTGGTAAAAAAGTATTACCATCAGATACAAGATTTTGGAGACCAATTGATAGTGGTAAAGTAACAAGTAATTTTGGTTATCGTACTATATGGGGAAGTACTGATTATCATACTGGTGTTGACTTATCAAAATCAGGGATTTCAGGAAAACCAATTTACTCAACCGCTAATGGAACAGTTGCGGCTCTTACAAGAAAATATAGATGTGGTGGAAATATGGTATATATTCATCATTATGTAAATGGTCGTTATTATACAAGTTTATATATGCATTTAAGAACTATAAATGTATCAGTTGGTCAAACAGTTACTAAAAATACTGTAATAGGTTTAGTTGGTGGAGATTCCACTACTCCATGGGATTCATGTACAACAGGTTCTCATGTTCACTTCACTTTATTATCAGGACTTGTCGGAAAAGATTATTATGCATTCTCAGCAAGATTTTATTCAAATCTTATAAATCCAAGAAGTATGGTTAATTTCCCATCAGGTGGTAAAACTTTTGAAAATAGATTAACAGCTTATTAAAGATATTAAATTTGATATAAAAATATCAAATTTTTATTGTAAAGGAGATAGTATGAAAAAAAATAATTTTTTAGAAGGATCATTTATAGCTACAACAGGAATTATACTTTGTAAAATAATTGGTCTTTTATATGTAATACCTTTTTATGCAATGCTAACAAAAACAGGAAGTGCTTTATATAGTTATGCATATTCAATATATGCTGTATTCTTAAGTTTATCAACAAGTGGTATTCCAATTGCTATGAGTAAACTAGTAAGTGAATATAATAGTTTAGAATATAACTATACAAAAGAAAAAATATATAAAATTGGAACTAGAATTATAATGGGACTTGGAATTTTCTTTTTTATAATTCTATTTATAACTGCACCTTTATTAGCTAAATTAATACTTGGAACTACAACAGGTGGAAATACTATTAGTGATGTTACATTTGTTATTAGAATTATTTCAACTGCCCTACTTATTGTTCCATTACTTAGCGTTACAAAAGGATATTTACAAGGACATAAATTTATAACACCTCCTAGTATATCTAATGTTATTGAACAATTGATAAGAGTATTTATTATAATATTTGGTTGTTATTTCAGTTTAAGAATTATGCATTTTGATGAAAAAATAGCAATCGCTATTTCTGTATTTGCTGCTACGATCGGAGCTTTAGTTGCTTATTTATATTTATTATATAAAACACATAAATATAAAAACGATTTAAATAGAACTGCTTTAATAACTAGAGAAGAACATAAATTTACAACAAAAATGCTTGTAAAACAAATATTATATTGTGCCCTACCTTTTATTATAATTGATATATTAAAATCATCATACTCAATGGTAGATACATTAACTGTTGTTAGAACCTTAACAAAATTAGGATATTCTAGTATGACTGCAGAAACAACTTTCAGTGTTATCGCAACATGGGGTTCAAAACTAACAATGATTGTTATTGCTATATCAATGGGAATAAGTACAAGCTTAATTCCAAGTATAGCTGTTGATAATGTTACACATAATAATGAACATAGAAATAAAAAAATTAATCAAGCTTTAGAATCTTTATTATATATTACAATACCTATGACACTAGGTTTAAGTTTACTTGGAGGTCCTATTTGGGTAATGTTTTATGGATATGATAGTTTAAGTATTGAAATATTTGAATTATTTATATGGACTGCTGTTACTTTTTCATTATTTTCTGTATTAATTAATATAGTCCAAACAATGAATCATACTAAAGTAGCTGTTGGTGTCTTATTTATAAGCTTTCTTGCTAATGCATTATTAAATATTCCAATGATTAGATTATGTCATGCTTTATCTAATAATGGTTATCAAGGAGCTACAATATCAACTCTTATTACTCAATTAATTCCATCATTATTTTTAATATATTATTTAAAAAAGAAACATAATTTACATTTAAAAGAATCGTTTAATAATATAACTAAAATATTATTATCAAGTTTAATAATGTACATTGTTTTAAAAATATTAAATCTATTTATTCATATAAATGTTCAAACAAGAACAGAAGCTATTTATATAACAGCTTTATATGGAATTATTGGTGTTTTAATCTATCTAGCAACAACTTATAAATCAGGAGTTATTACTAGTTTATTTGAAGAAAAACTAAAAAGAAAAGTTATCAAACGATAACTTTTTTAATTTAATATAAATGGACTAGCTAATGTACCATCTCCAGTTGATATTTGTTTATTAATATTTAAATTAACAACTATATATGCATTATATAATTGATTAGTAGGATTAATATTTTTAATTTCACCACTTGAATTAATTATCCAAATAGAATCAGAATTTGTTTTATTAATTAACCAATAATTTGTATTATTATTTAAATAAGAATCACATATATTAGTTTTATAACAAGTTCTATTAGTAGAAGCATCTATATATTCACTAACATTTAAAAAACTAATTGTTTTATAATCTTGTGTTTCTTTTTCAATTGATTTAACTACATCATATGATTCTAATTTATCAATTTTACCAACATTTAACTTTGAATTTTTATTAACATAATCCGCTAAATAATTATATGCAGATGTTGAAACATTTAACTCTTCATTAATATTAGTTAATAAATTATTTGTCCATAATACTTGATTTGAATCGAAATTTATTAATTTTAACATTCCTGTTTCTTTATCAATACTAACAATACGAAATATTTTGTTATTAAGTTTAATATAGTTATTTGGATTCATTCCTCTATATACATAACTATCAGTTGTTTCATATAATCCGTTTGTTGTACCAACTACTTTAGCAGTTGTATTTGCTAAAATATGTTTATATGCTGGTACTACTATTAAATCATTACAAGCTTCATTATATAAATACTTATATTGATTATTTTCTTCATCATATGATACTTCTATCTTACCATCCATTACTTTTTTTGTTAATGGATTTTTAATAACACCTTTATCAATATACTTTTTATCTTGAAGTGTTTCAATTGTAACACATACTGTATTTAAATGATTTTCATCCATTACTTTTGGATTTTCTAAAATATATTTTTTAGCAGCTTCTTGAAGATTAAATACTTGTGTTTCATATAATTTTTGTTTTGAATTATTTACTTTTTTAGAAATACTTTGAAAAGATATAAGAGAAATAATTGAAATAATAACAATAACAGTAATTAATTCGACTAATGTAAAACCTTTATTTTTCATCTAATTCCTCCTCTTTTTTTTCATCTAAATATTTTGATTCAAGTTTTAATTCAATTTTACTATCACTTTTTATAGTCGAACCTGATTCAATACTTTGATCTATAACATAACCATTTCCTGTTATTTTATATTTAATATTTAACATATTTAAAACAATTATTGCTTCATTTCTACTAAATCCATCTAAATTAGGCATTTCAATAGAAGTTGAATTTGTAAGTAATATTACTTTATCACCTTTAAGAACTGTTGTTTTATTACTAGGATATTGATTTATTATTTTTTCTCCATCACCAATTGTAATAACATCTAGTTTATTATCTTCTAATGTTTTTTTGATTTCATCAGTATTTTTATTAATATAAGAACTTATTTTATAACTTTGTATTTTTTTATCTTCTTCTTTTATATCCATATCTTTATATTTAGATATACTAAGAATTACATCTTTTGTTGCTTTATATAAACCAACTGATGTACCATATTTTGGTCTTTTCATAACACAGTATATTATTATTTCTGGATCATCTTTTGGATACATACCAGCAAATGAGAAGATATAATTATTATCACCTTTTGCATACTTTCCATTTTCAGAAAGTTGAGCTGTTCCGGTTTTTCCAATAATATCAAGTCCATCTATTTTATATTTTTTACCTGTTGTTCCATTATCAGTTCCATTAACAACATTATACATTAAACTTTTTATTTTAGTTACAGTAGATTTTTTTACTAATTGTTCACTCTTTTCAACTTTACTACTATAATATACTTTACCATTATTTGGATTTACTATTTTATCAACAATATGTGGTTTTAACATTTTTCCATCATTCGCAATAATAGTTAAAGCTTGAAGTTGTTGCATAGCTGTTGTTGTGATACCTTGTCCAAATGCAGCAGTCGCAACTTCTATTGGATAATTAAATGTTAATTCCCCTTTTTGTTCTCTTGTAAGTTCAATTCCAGTTGTTTGACCAAAACCATATTTCTTTAAACAATCTCTTAAATCTTTTTTTTCTAAAAATCTTTTCATAATGTTAGCAACACCAACATTACTAGAATATTCAAATCCTTTATCAAATGATATTTTACCCCAACCAGTTTTATTCCAATCGTTAACAGTATTATCACCTATTTTATACTTACCTGATGTAAAAGTTTCATCACCATCATATGTACCTTTATCTATAGCACACATATATGTATAAGCTTTCATAGTTGATCCTGGTTCATATGCATAAGTTACTAATGAATTTTCATAGTTTGTAATATCTCTTATATTTGGATCAAAAGAAGGTGTTGTAGAAGTTGCTAAAATATCTCCTGTTTTAGCATCCATAACATTTATCATCATTAATTCTGGTTTATATTCATCATATGCATCAGAAATAGCACTTTCAACAAATCTTTGAATATTTGAATCTAAAGTAAGATATATTTCATATCCATCTTCTGCTTTTTCACTTATTTCTTTTGCCCCACTAATTTTATATCCATATCTATCTTGTTGATACTGTAAATAACCATCAGTACCTTTTAATAAACTATCATATTCAGATTCAATACCTAGTTCTCCAACTATTTCTGTTTTAGTTGTTACTACATCATCTTCATCTTTGGTTGTTACTTCTTTATCTTTAGCATAACCTATAACATAAGAAGCAAAATTACCATTTGGATAATATCTTTTAGTTGTTTCTATAAAGCCAATTCCTGGTATTTCTAATTCTTCTATCTTTTCTTTAGTAAGCTCTGTAATACCTTTACCTATATTACCAAATTCTATTTGTTTTCTCTTATTTTCTTTACCATTTGTTAGTAAATCTTCAAAATAAGATGCATCTTTATCTAAAACAGTCGCTAATTTTTTTGAAGTTTCTTTTACATCTTTAACATGTAATGGTACACTTGAATTTTTACTTCTATTTTCATCTAAATACGCAATTAAAGTATATGAACTAACATTTAAAGCCAAAATATTTTTGTTTTGATCATAAATTGTTCCTCTATTAGCTTTTAAAGTTAATTTAACTGTATTTCTACTAGCAGCGAAATTCTTCATATTTTTTCCATATACTGTATTTGACATTGATAAATATACAAGTTGAGCATATAAAATTAAAATAAAAAAGGAAAAAAATAGAAAAACAAATCCAGGTAATCCCCATTTTTTATTTTTTACTTTTCCTTTATTCATAGTACACATCCTATCTAATCATTGATAACAATTATGTTTTCATTATTATAGGCTAATCCCATATCAGTAACAACATCTTTTACTTTATCAAAAGATGTAAGTTCATTTACTTTCATAGTTAAACTTTCATTTTTCTTTTCTTGTTCATTTATATCATAATTCATTTTTTCAACACTCATGCTTAAATTTGATATTCCAGCTCCACAGAAAACTTTAAGTACCAAAGTTAAAACAAGGCATGTTGTTGCACAAAAATATAATAATTTTTCACCTTTTGTAAATTTTGCTTTTCTTTTTTTCTTTGTCATATTATCCCTCTTTTACTCTTTCAATTACTCTTAGTTTTGCACTTCTTGCTCTATTATTTATTTCTAATTCTTTATTACTTGGTTTTATTGTTCCTACTACTTTAAATTCTTTTAAATAACTCTCAGGTATAATAGGAAGTTTTTCTAATTCTTTATCTAATTTAGATACTTCATTAAATATTTCTTTACATATTTTATCTTCAAGTGAATGGAATGTTATAACACATATTCTTCCACCTACATTTAACAATTCTAATGCTTGTCTTAATGATTTTTCAAATACTTCTAATTCATGATTTACTTCTATTCTTATTGCTTGAAATACTTTTCTTGCTGGATGTTTATCCCTTTTATACTTTTCTGGAACACTACTTTTAATTATTTCAACTAATTCTAAAGTAGTTTTTATTTCTTGTTCTTCTCTTATTCTAATTATTTTTTTTGCTATACTTGATGCATATTTTTCTTCACCATATTTATAAAAAATATTTATTAATTGTTCATAACTATAAGTATTTACAACTATAAAGGCATTTAAAGGATTGTTTTGATCCATTCTCATATCAAGATAGGCATCTTTATGAAAACTAAATCCTCTATAATCTTCATCTAATTGAGGTGATGAAACACCTAAATCATATAAAATTCCATCTACTTTATAAATATTTTTTTTGTTTAATTCTTCTTTTATATTAACAAAATTACTTTTTATAATAGTATAATTACTAGCTATAGAACTTAATCTTTTACTACTATATTCTATTGCTTCATCATCTTGATCAAAGGCATATAAATGACCTTTTTTAATTTTCGTTAATATTTGACTACTATGTCCTGCATAACCCATTGTACAATCAACTATATTGCTATTTTCATTTAGATTTAAATTTTTGATACATTCATTTAACAAAACACTTTCGTGCATATTAAATTAAATTACTTGAGAATAATTTATCAGCTATATCTGATAAACTATCTTCATTTTCGTTAATGAATTTTTCCCAATTTTCTTTACTCCAAATTTCTAAATGATCATTTACTCCTATTATAATACAATCTTTTTCTAAGTTTGAATACTTAATTAAAGGAGTAGCAATATTAATTCGACCTTGTTTATCAAAATCATTTACAGTGGCTCCTGATAAGAAGAAACGCATAAAATTACGTGCATCTTTTGTATTTGGTAATTCTTTATATTTATTAATTACTTTATTCCATTCTTCTTTTGGATAAATAAATAAGCAACTATCTAGACCTCTTGTTACAACAAAATCTGTTCCTAGTTCATATCTTATTTTAGAAGGAATTGTAAGTCTTCCTTTATCATCAATTGTATGATGAAACTCTCCCATAAACATAAATATCACCACTTTTCTCCACAGATTACCACCATGTACCACTATTTTACTACTTTATTAGTACAAAGTAAATAGTTTTTGCTTATTTTTTTTGATATTTTGGTATTTTTTTTCATAAAAAAAACAACATATTTTATGTTGCTTATATATTGGTTTTTTAACTAATAAGTACATCTCCAATAAGTTCTCCTAGATTAATTAATGAATCAACCAAATAATAAAATTTATCTTTAATTATATTTGTTTTTGCTTTACTAGTATCTATTTTTAATATAGTTCCATCAAGACATTTTATTACATCGATTTTAGTTTTATATCTTTTATATTTACTAATTATTTTATCTATATCATATTCATTATCCATATAGTAATATATTTCTTTATTATTTATATAAACACTATCTCTAACAAATGTTTTTAAATATTTATCTACTGTATTTAAATCACAAATAATATAGTTGTTTTTTTTATATTTAAATTTTTTTCTTATATTTTTAATATTAATATTTATTGTTTTTTCTTTACTTTTTCCATGTTTATTATTTGATTTTTTTAAATCTAATAAATTACATTCATTTATATTTATATTTTTTTCTATAGATTTTATTAATTCATTATCATCTATTCCAAAACCTAATAATTTACCTGACATTAAGTTAGTATGTTTAATTAATTCTTGATTCAATTTTATCATTTTATCACCTACTTAATTATATCATTTATTACATAGCTTGTACATAATAACCCTGATGTTGCAGGGACGAAAGAATTAGATGCGATTGTTTTTGAATTTGTTTTTATTGGTACTTCTGTACTACATATAACAGGTATTTTACCTTTAATATTTTCATCTTTAACCATTTTTCTTATTATTTTAGCAATTGGATCATATGAAGTTTTTCTTACATCAATTATTTCTAATTTAGAAGGATTTAACTTATTACCTGTTCCCATTGAAGAAATGAATTTAATATTATTTTTTAAACAAATTCTAATTAATTCTTTTTTTACTTTTATTGTATCACAAGCATCAATTACATAATCTGGTTTATATAAAAATAAGTTATTAATATTTTCTTCATTTATAAATTCTTTTATTTTTATAACTTCAATATCATTTATTTCTTTTATTCTTTTTTCTACTACATCTACTTTATATTCACCTATATTTGATTTTAATGATATAATTTGTCTATTTAAATTTGATATATCTATTTTATCAAAATCAACTATTATTATTTTTTCAATACCACTTCTAACTAAACTTTCGACTGCATAACCGCCTACTCCTCCTAGTCCAATTACTAATACAGTTGTATTTTTAATTTTTTCTGTTTTTTCTTTTCCAATTAATAATTCTAATCTATCTAACATAATATCACCTAGTAACATTATACCTTTTTTTTATTTTTATTAAAAGAAAAAAGCTTAAAATAAGCTTTAAATATTGTCTTCTCTTATTGCTTCTAATATATTTTCGTTTTTTATTTTACTTGTAGCATATTTCATTGTTAAAAGAATAATTACAAATACAAATATAATAGCAATAATGATTGCTTTAAAAGGAATAATTAAACTTGATTCTACAACTCCATTTGTTACTTTATGAAACAAATATGTTATAAATAATCCAATAGGTATTCCTATTAATAATGATTTTATTCCAAAATATATACTTTCAAATATAATCATTTTATTAAATCCTTTTGGAGTAAGTCCTATACTTCTTAAAACAGCAAATTCTTTTCTTCTTAAAGAAATGCTTGTATTTATAGTATTTATAACACTTGTTACACCAATTAATGTAACTAGAGTAATAAATCCATAAAAGAATATTTTAACTGCTAGTACCATGTTATTTATTTGTTTCATCATTTTTTTAACATTATAATAACTAACATTACTACTATTTTCTGTAAGTTTATTCATTTCTTTTTCTATTTTATCATATTTATTAACTTTCAAATATACAGTTATATTTGTTGCTTGAACCTCATCAATTGGATAGTCACTATTTTTATCTATTTTTTTATAAATTTCTGAGGCCATTTTTTCATTAACTATTATTTGAGCGTAAGATGAATAACCTGATTCGTTAGAAAAACCAAGAGGTATTTCTGATATATTATATATATTATTTAATTGATAATCTAAACATTTTTTATTATCTTTTAATTCTTCTTTAATATTACATAAATTTAATTTAGTAATATTTTTTTTGAATTGTTTTGTAGAAATTAATTTTGTTTTATTACCTTCAGCAGTTACTCTTGCTTTAAAATAATTTATTAATATTGGTTGATCTTTTTTTATATTATATTTGTTTTTTAAATATATATATGATTCATTATCAACAACATTAATACTAACTCCACTATAGTTACCTTCTTCTTCTATTACTCCTCTTTCTTTCATTGCTTTTAAATATGAAGTATTATAAAAACTATCATTTAAATCAGTTGTATTATAAGAAAGTTGATTTAATAACGTAAGTGATTCTTTAACTTGTTTGTTATGTTTTATTTGATTAAAATCATTTATTATTTTATCATATTCATCACTATTTATATTTTTCATTGAATCATAATTATTAAAATTAATAGAAATATCATAATTTGTTAAATCGGTATATTCTCCCATACCATTAAATAGATAGTTTAATAAAGAAGAAAAACTTAAAAATAAAACAATGCTTGTTACTAAAGATATAATTGTAACACGATATTTCTTTTTATTTCTTTTGATATTTTTTAAAGCTATTTCACTTGAAATACCAAATATTTTTCTAAATAATTTATTTGTTTTTATTTTTCTTTTATTAATTTTTATATCATCATTTTGTCTTATAGCTTCAATAGGTGTTATTCTAGAAGCCATTTTTGAAGGTACTTTTGCTGATATAAAAACAACAAGTATCATAAATATAACAGGTACTATTATAAATAATGGATAAACACTTAAATATAAATTTCCTTGCATAGATTCTGATATTAAATTATTAACTATTCTTAATAAAATTCCTATTCCTATAAATGAAAATATAAGTCCTAAAATAATTCCAATTGATCCAACTATAAAAGCTTCAAATAATACTGTTTTCTTTATTTGTCTTTTAGAAGCTCCAATACTTGAAAATAAACCAAATTGTTTTTTTCTTTCCATTACTGATATAGCAAAAGAATTATATATAACAATAATACATCCTATTGAAATTAATCCTAATATAATAGCCATTACTGTTATAATAAATTTATTTGTATTATCATATTTTGTTGTTCCATAAAAAGCTAACAAATTATCATTATATTCATAGCTTAATGAAGCATTATTTACTTTTTTTTCTATTTCTTTTTTAACATCATAAATTTGTTTTGCTTTTTTAGTTTTAATATAAATAGATGTTTCTTCTTTTAAATTATTTGTTACAAAAGAATAAACATAGCTATTATAATCTTCATCTGATATTTCACCAGTTTTAATTATACCAACTATTTTAAATTTAGTATTATTTACATTATTAAGTTTTATTGTATCATCAATGTATTCAGTATTAGCAGTTAATTGACCTACTTCTAACGTAATATAATCATTTAATTTTAATTTTTTTAAATAAAGTGTTTTTTCTGTTAATAGAATTTCATTACTATTTTTTGGATAAACTCCTTCTTTTAATTTTAATGTTTTTAAGTATACATCACTAGTATTAGATAATTGCATATAATCATATACAATGTCTCCTTTATAACCTGTTTTACTATCTATTTCAGCATAACCAAAAATATCATTATAATAATAATTATCTATTTTTTTGTTTTCTTTAATTACATTAATTTTATCTGATGGATAATTATCTATTTTTAAAAAATAATCACCTTGATATTTTTTTATATCTCTTATAGCAAAATCTCTAAATGATGAAAATAAAAGACCTATTCCAACCATTAAAGAAGTTGATAAAATTATACCTATAATAGTTACAATTGTTCTTTTCTTATTCATTTTTAGATGTTTAATTGTAAGTTTATTTAATATATTCATTCTATTTTACCTCATCACTTACTATTTTTCCATCTTTAATTGTAATAATTCTATTAGCATTTTTAGCAAGTTCTATATCATGAGTAATCATTATAATAGTTTGGTTATATTTTTTATTTGATTCTTTTAATAAAGCAATTATTTCTTTTGAAGTATTACTATCTAAATTACCTGTTGGTTCATCTGCAAGTAAAATAGCTGGTCTATTCATTAAAGCTCTACCTATTGATACTCTTTGTTGTTGTCCTCCAGATAATTCATTTGGTAAATGATTAATTCTATCTTTTAATCCAAGTGTTTCTACTAATTCTTGTAAAAAAGATTCATCTATTTTTTTATTATCTAATAAAATTGGTAAACTTATATTTTCTTTTACATTTAATATTGGTATTAAATTATAAAATTGATAAATAAGACCTACTTTACGTCTTCTGAAAACAGCTAAGTTTGTTTCATTTTGTTTAAATACATTTTTATTTTCAACAAAAACATTTCCACTTGTTGGTTTATCAACTGCGCCTATAATATGCATCAAAGTACTTTTACCAGATCCACTTGCGCCTACTATTGCGATATATTCTCCTTCATTAACACTAAAATTAATATTATCTAATGCTTTAACTAAAGTATCATTTTTTCCATAATTTTTACATAAATTTTCGATTTTTAAAATTTCCATATATATTCTCCTTATATCTATATTTAATTATACCTTTGTGACAAAATATGTCAATATTTTTTTAACTAGAGATGTTTTTATTTTGTTTAATTTTTTTAATTCTTTTTTTGTCCAAAAATGTTCTTCTTTTTTATCAAACAATATATTCATATAATCACTCCTATAATTAAAATACAAGAATAATTATAAAAATCCTTTAAAAAAAGAAAGATATTTACATCTTTCTAAAAATTCATCATAACCCATTCTGGTTTAAATATCATAAGTAATCCCATTATAAGCATAATTAATCCACCTATTAAATGAGAATATTTATTATATTTATTTGATACACCTGTTAGTTTTAAACTAAACATTGCGATTAAAAATATTATAATATCATCTAATAAGAAACATATCATATATATTCCCATATAGAAGAAATATTCTAATCCATTTAAATTATTTAAAGCTAAAATTTGTGTGAATAAAAGAGGTAATCCAGCTGAACACGCTAATTCAACAAAATTAACAGATACAGCTAACGCTACAACTCCTAGTAAAGCTAAAAAGATACTTTTTTGTGTTGTAAATTTTTTAACTCTTTCAATGATACTTTTTCTTTTTTTATCATCTACTACTTGGCATCCTACATCTTTTTTAAGTTCTTTTTTAAAGCTTCTTAAATTAATGAAAGCTCCAATTAACGCTACAATAGCGATACCAATTTTAACTGCTTGTATTTGACTAAATTCTAATGTTACTTTTAACCAAGCAGACATAATTAATAAATAAACTAATGCTGATGTAGATAGGAAAGTTAAACCTATTATCCACATTCTTTTTCTGTTTTTCATTCCAATTAACATACTAATTAAAAAGATTAAAACCCACATTGCACATGGATTAAATCCATCAACAAAACCTATTGAAGCCGCTATTAATGGAAGTGAAAAGTTTTTAACATTTACTTTACCAACTAAAGGTATAGTCATAGTACTTGTTTTTTCTTTTTCTGCATCTTTTTCTTCTTGTGTTTGATTTACTTTTATATTTTCAATTCTTTTGTTTTCTTTTATTACTTCACTTCTAATACTTTTTCCTTTTACTTTTGTTTCATGAACAACGTCTAAAGTTGAATATTTAGTAGCATCTTCTATATAGATTTTTATTTGATCTTTTGTAAAATCACCAAATCCCACTGTACTATTTGTTCCAATAACTGTATATGGAACAGATTTTGTTTCTTCATTTAAACTTTGTCCAACTAAATTCATTAATGCATTATTTTTTGCACTTTGAACTTCATATTTTATAATATTTAAATTATCATATTTGTCTTCAATTGTTTTTAACCATTTTTGTTCAGCTTCACAGTGTGGACAAGTTGAATTATAAAATAAATATAAATTTACTGTTGCTTTTTCTGCTTTTATATTACCTGGAATAAATAAAAATATTCCCATTACTATCGCTATTATTATTTTTTTCATATATTATTTATTACCTCATCTATTACTTTCTTTATTTCTTTTTGACTTTTTTCTCCAATAATTCTAGTTATTTCTTTATTATCTTTATCTAATAAAATAATAACTGGAATAATTGTTCCAATATTAAATTCTTGTACTTCTGAGTCAGTATCATAATCATATTCAATATATTCAAAGTCTTTATATTCTTCTTGTATTTTTTTCCAAGTTTGATATGTTATTAAACAACTTGTACACCAAATTGCGCTTATTCTTATCATTTTCATAATATCACCTTTTCTACATATTATTGATAAATTATTTAATCATTAATTTATGATAACATTTATCAAATGCTTCTAAAAATATATTTAATTCTTCTTTAGTTGTTAGATAAGATAAACTTATTCTAATACTATGACTTGCTTGTAACTCATTTTTAGTTAATTCAAATACAGCTTTACTAACTGGATTATTTGCTGAACAAGCACTTTGTGTTGATATATAAATATCATATTCTTCTAATGCATGTTGCATTGTTTCTGGTTTTATTCCAATAACGCTTATATTTAAAATATGACTTATACAATTATCATTACTATTAATTATTACTTTTTCATATTTACTTAAATTTTCTATTAAATATTTATTTAAAGATGTAACATATTTATTTTTTTCATCTATTTCATTTGAAGCTAAACGAAGAGCTTTTGCTAATGAAACTATTAATGGATGAGCTGGTGTTCCACTTCTATAAATAGTATTCGCTTTACCACCATGAATTAGAGGTTCTATTTTAATTTTTTCTTTTTTAATTAAACAACCTATTCCTTTTAATCCATAAAATTTATGAGCTGAAAAACTTACTAAATCAATATTATTCAAAGAAAGATTTATTTTACCAATACTTTGAGTCATATCAACATGAAAATAACAATTCTTATCTTTCAAAAAACAAGCTATTTCTTCAATATTTTGAAGTAATCCTGTTTCACTATTAACTGAAGCAATAGTTACTAATACAGTATCATCTCTTACTAGTTTTTTTAAATCTTCCATATCTACTAATCCATTATTATCTGTTTTAACAAAGTCTAAAGTATATCCTTGTTTTTGTAGATAACCTAATGGTCCATAAATAGAAGAATGTTCTAAATTGGTTGTAATAATATGTTTACCAATTCTATTATATTTTTCACATATACCTTTAATAGCAAGATTATTTGATTCACTTGCTCCACTTGTATATATTATTTCTTCTGGTTTTACTTTTAATATATCCGATATTAAATTTGTTGCGCTATCTTCTAATTTTCTTGCATTAACACCTAATTTATGAAGTGAATTTGAATTACCTATAAAGTCTAAACATACTTTATTAAATCCTTCTAATACTTCTTTATTAACAGGAGTTGTTGCGCTATAATCTAAATATATCATACTATCACCTTAATAATTATATCATAAATTATTTTATTTGTCATTTAAAAAAATCCCATTTATATTGGGATTTTAGTGTATAAATTTTAAAATTATTTAGTTAATGTTTTTTGTTCTACTGCTTGAATTGAATCTAATATTGATCTATATTTAGCTTGTAAATCAGCATCATCAACATAAAGCATAGTATATTCACTACTAAAATTTGTGTATTTTTCATCTACTATTTGTTTTGTTTCTACAAATATATCTAATACTTCTACTTTTGATACATTAGATAATGAATCATATGTGTAACCACCTAATTCTTGTTCATGCCATATAAATTTTACATCTTCTTTTAAAGCATCTTCCATTTCTACTGGTAATTCAGTTGAATTTGTATCATTTGCTATTGTCTTAATTTTTTCTTCTCTATTTGTTAAAAAATTAATTAACTCTTCTTCTGATTCAAATGATTCTGGTGTAGCTGTATAAGCAATTTCCATTACTTCTTCTGTTTGTTTTGCTTCTACTTCTATAGCAACTACTTCTGCTTCTGTAGTAATTGTTTCTGTTACTTTTTTCACTTCTTCATCAATATCAATTGATTCTGTAGAAATTTCTGTTGTAGCTTCTGTATTAGTTTCATCAGAATAATCAAATCTTTCATTAAGATAAGCATTAAGTTTTTCTTTACCCATAATCAAATACATTAAATCAAATATTGCGGCTGCACAACCAAATATTATAAACAAAATATAAACAAAATTCTTCATTACCTCAACTATATCAATTTCATGGTCATCAAGCCAATCTTCAATTAATTTTATAATATTTTTTAACATATTTTTCCCCCTTTTTTTCTTTTAATAAAGAATGATTGCTATTTTATACCTTATTTATTAAAATGTCAATAGCTTATTAAAAAATCAAAACATTTTCCATGGTTTGATTTTTGTTGTATCTTTTTCAGATATTTTATATATTGAAATTATTTTATCATTATTTTTAAATACTACTATTTCTTCATTATATCTGTTTTCTAATTTGCTTCCATTTTTAATTTTACCTGCTAAAAAATCATCTACTTCAACAGTATACAAATCTTTAAGGACTTCTTCTATTTCAATTAATTTATAATTACCTTCTTTAATATCATTTAAACTACATGTATCTTTTATTGAAAAAACACCTTGTTTTGTTCTATTTAATTCTTTCATTGATCCAAATGTATTTAAATTATTTGCTATATCATTTATTAAACTTCTAATATAAGTTCCTTTACTAACAAGTGTTCTAATACTAAAAATTGTTTTATTATTTTCATATTTAATATCACTTATTAATTCTAATTCTTTTATATCAACTATTCTACTTGGTAATTCAACTTCTTTATTTTCTCTAGCATATTCATATAGTTTTTTACCATTTATTTTTACTGCTGAATAAATAGGAACTTCTTGATTATATTTTCCTATCATATGTTTTAATACTTTTTCTATTTCTTCTTTATTTTTAATAACATTTTCTTCATTTAAAATATTTCCAGTTACATCTAAAGAATCTGTAAGAGTTCCTAAAAGAATTTCTGCTTCATATTCTTTATAAGTTGAAGTAAGTATTTCTACTAATTTAGTCGCATTACCAACACATATAACTAAAACACCAGTCGCAATAGGATCAAGTGTACCTGTATGACCTATTTTTTTTGTATTTAAACATTTACTAACAATATTAACTATATCTCTACTTGTATAATCTTTTTCTTTATTTATCAATAAAATACCATTCATACTATCACCTTCCTTATTTTATCATGTAAGATAAAAAAATGGAATAAATTCCATTATTTTTCAGTATATTCAAATTCAATATCTAAAATTCTTACATTATCTCCTGAATTTGCTCCTAGTTCTCTTAATTTATCATCAATACCCATTTTTCTTAATTTACTTGAAAAACGCATCATTGCTTCATCAGTTGTAAACTTAGTCATTTTAAATAATTTTTCTACTTCTTCTCCAGTAACAACCCATGTATTATTGTCTCTTGTAATACGGAATGGTTGTTCCTTTCTGAATTTATATAAAATATGACTTTCAAATTTTGTTTCTTCTATTAATGGTGTTTTTTCTATTTTATCTAACATATTAGAAAGTTCAGTTAATAATTCTTTTAAACCTTCTCCATTTATAGAAGAAATAGGGAATATTTTAACATCTTTAACTTTCTTTTTAAATTCTTTTAAATTTTCTTGTGCACCTTCAATATCCATTTTACTAGCAACAATTACTTGTGGTTTTTTCATAATAGATTCATTAAAATCATTTAATTCTTTATTAATAATTTCATAATCTGAATAAGGATCTCTTCCTTCAAATCCACTCATATCAATAATATGCGCAATTACTCTAGTTCTTTCAATATGTTTTAAGAAACGGTCACCTAATCCTTCTCCTAAAGAAGCACCTTCGATAAGACCTGGAAGATCCGCAACAACAAAAGATTTATTTGTTGGAGCTAGAACAACACCTAAATTAGGTGATAAAGTTGTAAAGTGATAAGCTGCTATTTTAGGTTTTGAAGCTGATATTTTTGAAATTAAAGTTGATTTACCTACACTTGGCATACCTACTAAACCAACATCCGCTAGTAATTTTAATTCAACTTTTACTTTACGAACTTCTCCTGGTTCACCATTTTCAGCATATGCAGGAGCAGAATTCATACGTGTTACAAAAGCCATATTACCTCTACCACCACGTCCACCATACGCAACTACTACTTTATCATCTTTTTTAGTTAAATCAGCAATAATTAAATTTGTTTCCGTATCAGTAATAATAGTTCCAAGAGGTACTCTTATAATAACATCTTTAGCAAAAGCTCCATGTTTAGCTTTACCTTCTCCATTTGTTCCTTTATCACCTTTAATCATTTTTTTGTATCTTAAATCAAGTAAAGTATTTAATCCTTCATCAACTTGAAAAATTATATCACTACCTTTACCACCATTTCCACCAAATGGTCCACCCATTTCAACATACTTTTCTCTTCTAAAGGCCATACAACCATCTCCACCGTTTCCGGCTAATAAATCTACTATTACCTCATCTATAAACATACTATCACTCATTTCTAGTTTTTATTATACACGAATATAAACAAAAAAACCATTGTTAATCAATAGTTTTATGCATTTCATCTAAATATTTTATAACAGTTTTCCTATCATTAAAAGGAATTCTTTTATCTTTTATTATCATTTCTTCTTCATGACCTTTACCAAGTATTAATAAAACATCGTTATTTTTTAGTAAATTAATTCCTTTGATAATTGCTTCTTTTCTATCTAAACAAACTTCATAATTATTAAAACAAGCATCTTTTAACATATCATTTACTATTTGATCAGTTTCTTCATAATGAGGATCATCATTTGTTATAATAAAATAATCTGATAACTCACTTACTATTTTTGTCATAATTGGTCTTTTAGTTCTATCTCTATCTCCTGTACATCCGAAAACAACATAAATTTTTCCAACTGATATTTCTTTAACTGTATTTATTACTTTTTCAATAGCATCTGAAGTATGAGCATAATCAATTAAAATAGAATTATTTTTATATACTATTTTATCAAGACGACCTTCAGGAGAGTGTAATTCTAAAACTACTGGAATTATTTTATCTATTTCTACATTTAAATATTCTAAAATAATTATAGGAATAATAGTATTATAAATATTATATTTTCCAATTAATGATGTAGCTATATCATGTGATTCATTATTATTTTTATAACTAAATTTTGTTCCTAAATTAGTAAAATTATAATCACTTATTTGATAATCTGCTTCATTAAAACCATATGTTATATTATGATTTTCATTTAGTAAAAAGTAATCTTTATATTTATCATCATTATTAATAATACAAAGACCATCCTTTTTTACTTTTTTAAATAACAACTGTTTTGCTTTAGCATAATTATCCATTGTATTATGAAAATCTAAATGATCTTGTGTTAAATTAGTAAAAATAGCAATATCAAAATCTAGCGTATCAACTCTTCCATTAAATAAACCATGACTACTTACTTCCATAATTACATTCTTACAATTGTTTTCATATGCATTCATTAATAAATCATACATATCACATAAATCAACTGTTGTATTTGGTAAGTTACATACTTTCTTATCAATATAAAAGCCAATTGTTCCAATATATGCGGTTTTAATATTTAACATATTTAAAGCATCATGAAGTAAACAAGCTGATGTTGTTTTACCATTAGTACCTGTAATACCAATTAACTTCATTGTATTAATATATTTGTTATAATTTGTCTTTAAATATTCATTTAAATATATTCTAGTATCTTCAACAATTAAAGTTTCAACATCATAATTTCCTTCTTCAGCAATTATTTTTGTTGCGCCTAATTCTATAGCTTTTTTTATATAACTATGACCATCACTCATAATTCCTCTTAAAGCTATAAAAGTATCTCCTGGTTTTATTTTTCTAGAATCACTTTGTATATTAATCATAAATACTCCTTACTTACTTAATCTCTTTAAAATTAAGTCTTTACCAAGTAAATGAATTGTATCTGGTAGTTCTGGTCCATGCATTATACCTGATACTTTAATTCTAATTGGCATATATAACATTTTTCCTTTTACAAGAGCTTTATCTTTTGTATTTGTAATTGCTTGATTTATATTATCAACTGTCCAATCAACAATACTTTCTATTTCTTCTTTAAAAACTTTAATAGTATTTTCAACTGTTTCTTCTTTCATAAATTCTATACATTCTTCATTCATAAACATATCTTCATTAAAAAATAATTCTGTTGCTTCTACTATTTCTTTTCCATATGAAATATGATTTTGATACAAACTTACTAATTCTTTTATCCATTCTTCTGATTTATTTTTTAAATCATAAGCTTCTTCTAAATGAGGTTTTGTTATTTCTATTAATTTATTTATATCTAATTTTTTTACATAATGAGCATTTACCCATCTTAGTTTTTTAACATCATACGTTGCAGGAGATTTACTAATACGACTTGGATTAAATGCTAAACCTAATTCTTCTAAACTAAATATTTCTTCGTTTGTTTCAGGAGACCATCCTAAAAGAGATAAATAATTAACAACTGCTTCTGGTAAATATCCTTCATTATATAAATCCATAAATGAAGCATCACCATTTCTTTTACTTAATTTTAACCCATCTTCACCAAGTACCATTGGTAAATGTATGTATGTTGGTTTTTCCCATCCAAATGCTTCATATAATAAATTATATTTTGGTGTTGACATAACATATTCATTACCACGAGCTACATGTGTAATACCCATTAAATGATCATCAATTACATTAGCAAAGTTATATGTTGGATAACCATCTGATTTTATTAAAATTTGATCTTCTAAAAATCTATTTTCAACTTTTATCTCACCATAAACAACATCATTATAAACATGAGTTCCTTCTTTAGGCATAGCTTGTCTGATAACATATTTTTCACCATTTTTTAATTTTTCTTCTACTTCTTCATCTGTTAATTTTTTACAACATTTATCATACATAAAAGGTATTTTTCTATCTTCTGCTCTTTTTCTTAATTCATTTAGTCTATCTTCTGTACAAAAACAATAATATGCTTTTTTCATTTCAATTAATTTTTTAGCATATTCTTGATATATATCTAATCTTTCACTTTGAAAATATGGACCACAATCACCTGGATTTTTTGGTCCTTCATTAAATTCAAGTCCACATAAACTACATGTATTGTATATAAAATCTACTGCGCCTTCAACTTTTCTAGTTTGATCAGTATCTTCTATTCTAAGCAAAAAATCACCATTACTGTGTTTTGCTAATAAATATTCAAATATTGCTGTTCTTAAATTTCCTATATGCATATATCCTGTTGGAGATGGAGCATATCTTGTTCTTATTTTTTCCATTTTTATCACCTTTTAAATTATAACATATTTTTATAAACAAAAAAAGACTATTTTAGTCTTTATCTTGTTACATTAATTGAATTTTGTTCTATTTTTTGTATATAATTATTAATAACTTCTTCTATTTGTTTTTCTTTTTTACTTAATGAACCCCAAAGAGCAAGATCTTTAACTTGTTCAGGTGTTGTTTCTGGATTATTAAGAGTTCTTTCAACTATTGTTGTATCAACTGTTATATTTTCTCTACTACCATTTTCAAATCTATAATCCATTGCTTCTATAACTTGTAATTTAATCATTAAATTTCAACTCCTTTATCAATTAAGGCTTTTACTAATTTATTTGTATCATTATTAAAATAACAATCAAATAATACATCATTTCCTATTGAAATTGCTATTAAATTTGTTGATATTACTTCATCATCTAAATATGAAATATCTCCATCATTACCTACCAAATTATTAGTAAGAATTTCAGTATATCCAGCATTTAAAGCTTTAAATTTATCATTAAAAATAAATCCTGATTGTGTATCATTTGAACTAATAATATTTAATAAACCATGCATCATAATATGTCTCATATCATAACCTTTGTTTATTTCTTCTACATTAAATTCTAAAATATTAGTATTGAAATTATATTTTACTATTTTCTTATTAACGAATTTATTTGATCTTTCAATTTTTAAATCCATTACTCTTTTCGCAAAGTTAGACAAATCTATTGATGGAAAAGTTGCATTAAATATAGTAATTAATTCTTTAATATTATCTTGAATTTCTTTTTCTAATTTAGTATTACTATCGATTGCTTTATAAACATCTTCTATCATTATCATTTTATCACCATATTCATTTTAACACAGTTTTAATTTTTAATCAATTATATTTTTAAAATACATATACTATATTGGTGATTGGATGATAAATAAAGAAGATGCTCTATATATAGCAAATAAACTTGATATTAATTTTGATAAATTTACTTTAGAAGATTTTTTAACTGGTTTAAATATTGAATTAGAACATGGTTCAATAAGTCCTTGTACAAATGTTACAAAAGATGATTTAGAATTAACAGCTAAAATAGCATTAGCTCATCTAAATGAATTTAGTAACTATTATAACAAAGATTATGGATTACCAGCTTTTGAAAAACAACTAGAACAAAAAAAGACATAAGTCTTTTTATTTTATATATTTTTTTATTTTTGGTTCATTATTTAAGTAGCATATTTCATCTGGACAATCAGTTATAATAGAAATATCATCAATATTATCACCTATTTTTTTTTCTAAATTATAATATTTTGAATAATCATTTACTACCCAAATTGAAATATTAGTTCCTTCTTCTAATTGTTCATCAATAAATTTATTTGTTACTAAATTATATTTAATAGCTATATTTTCATACTCACCATCAAAATCATTTAATACATTTTTTTTATTAATAACTAATTGATATTCAAAATCAGGATATTTTTCTTTCATAATATCTAATTGTTCTTTATTACTAGATTGAATGATAAATTTTAATTCACCTTTATAATTAACTAATTCTTCACTTATTAAATCAATTAATTGTAATTGTTTTTCATCATCAAATTTTAAATCAATTAATAAAGTTTTATTGCTTTCAATTTTAAGTACATCATATAATGTAATAACCTTTGAAGTATTATCTTTATTTTTTATATATCTTGAAACAGTAAGTTTTCCATCTGGATACTCAGTTAAAGTATCATAATAATTTAATTTTTCTTTTTTAGTATAAAAATCATATTTTTCTAATTCATCTAAAGTTAAATTTTTAACTTTACCTTTTCCATTTGAAATATCATCTATTTTTGAATCATGAATTATAACCAATTGATTATCTTTTGTTAATCTAACATCAACTTCTACAATATCAACACAACTTGAATTAAAAGATTTTACAATTGCTTCTAAAGAATTGTCAACTCTACTACAAGAAAAACCACGATGTGCGATAACAGTTCCATCATGACAATCTTGATCTTTATGATTTTCAACTTCCGTAATAAATTGATTATTTAACTTATTTGTTTGATATAATTTTAAACCAAGTGTAGTTAAACCAATTAAACCGCTATAAAAGACTATTTTTTTTAATTGTTTTTTCATACTACACACCTCTTAACTAATGACTTATATTATAACACTTATTAACCTATTTTAATAGTTTATTGTTTACTATTTTAATAAATTTATAATCTTTCATTCTTAAACAATTGATTCTTTTTTCATTAACAACTGTTTCTATTTTTTTTACACTTTTATAATAATTATTTTCTCCATCAATAGTAATAACTATATTGTTTTTATTGTTTTCTGGTATTAAAGTTATTACTTTGCTTTCTGGAATAATTAATGAATTAAACAAATTAGAATATGCTCTATTATTAAGTGGCGCAATTGGAGTAATTTGTAAAGTATGAATTGTATTATAAACAATACTTCCACCAAAACTTATATTATAAGCAGAAGATCCAACAGAAGTCGCAACAAGTAAACCATCACCTACAAATTTTTCAAGTTCTGTATCATCAATATAAATACTAATTATTGTTGTATTTAAATCTTTATCTCTTACAACAATATCATTTAATGAATAAAATCTTGATATACTATCATCTGTTTCTATTTTAGTTTCTTGAATTCCAATTGTATCAATTTTAAATTCATTTTTATCTAATTTATCAAGAAAATTATCTATTTCTTTTGGACTAATTTCTTGTAAAAATCCAAGTGTTCCTGTATTTATACCTATATAATATATATTACTATCAAAATTATTATTTTTAAGCATTCTTAAAAAAGAACCATCTCCACCAATAGCAATCGCTAAATCATAATCTTCTTCTACTATTTCAAAATTATGATTTATTAATTTTTCTTTTACTTCTAATGATATAATCTTTGATTTATCATTATCATTTATAAAAAGTTTTACTTTATTTATTGTTCTTTTCATCTAATCATCCTTTATTTATAAAATCAAATACTACTTTATTATCTTCTAATTTAAGAGCAGCATCAAATGGCTTTCCTGCTTTTGAAATAAAACCTTGTATTTTTGATGTTTTCTTATTATTTAATAAACTAATAGCATTATTTTTAGATATAATTCTTTGACAAATAATTCCGTTTATTTTAAAAGTACATCCTTCTTTATATCCAATACAACCATAACCATATCTATTTCTAATAACATCCATTCCACAAATTGGACATGTTCCAATTAAATCACCATAAAAACCACTATCTTTTTCTGTTTCAATTGATTGATTTTTTTTATTAAATACTTCACTAATTTCTGTTTGAGCTAAAGAAATACTATCATTAACAGTTATTTCATTATGATATACTTTTTTAAGTGCTTTACCTAATTCACTTGTTTTATATTTATCCATTGATATTTCCATTTGCATTAGAGATTCAATCAAAAATTTTCCTGATGGTAATATTGAATATACATCTTTTTTTAAATCAATATATCCACTTTTTTTAGCATTATCAATAATACCTGTACGAGTTGCTTCTGTACCAAGTTCTAAACCTTCAAATATAGCTTTATAATCTTCGGTATCATCATCTACTTCTTCACTATCATTATTCTTATTTTTATCTTCTTTAAAAGGATTTTTTAAATAATTATTTAGTGTTTCAATTGTATAATGTTTTGGTGGATTTGTTTCTTTTTCAGTAGGTATAAAATTAATGTTAACTTCATCATTTATTTCTAATTTAGGTAATATTTTATCTTTTTGAGTATAATCATCATATTTAGTCCAACCTTCTTCAATGATAACAGTTCCTTTTAAAACAAATTCTTCATATCCACCAACATCAATTTTAATTTCTGTTTTTTCTACTAAACAATCTTTTTCACAAAAAACCGCAACAAATCTTTTAACAACAGTTGAATATACTTGATATTCTTCTTCACTTAAATTATCTTTTTTAGGTATTTTATAAGTTGGAGTTAATGCTGAATGGGATTCTATTTTTGAATCATCAAAAATTGTTTTTTTATCTTTAAATTTAATTGGATAACCTATTTTAACAAAGTTTTCAATTATTTGTTTTATTTTAGTTTTTTCAGCTGTCGCTAAATATTCAGAGTTAGTACGAGGATAAGTTAAATATCCTTCTTCATATAATTTTTGAACAATTGATAAACTTTTATCCATAGACATTTTATATTTTTTACCAAGAAAGTTTTGTAGTTTTGATAATGAATATAATTTACCAGGAGATAAAGTATCTTTTTTTATTTTTTTATTTATAACAATAGCTTTTGAAGAATTATATTTATCACATAATTGTTGTGCTTCTATTTTGTTTTCTTTATCAAATTTTTGTTTACTATTTAATTCAACTTCTTCATCATTTGTTTTTTCTTTACTACTTATTCCATAATATATATCAGGTTTAAAATTTAAAATAGCCATATCTCTATCATATATTGCCTTTACAATCGGAACAATAACTCTACCTACTCTAAGTAATGTACCTGTTTTTAAAGTAGCATATCTTGTTAAATTAACACCATATAACCAATCTATATAAGTTCTAGCAAAACCTTCATTTGCTAAATTATCATATTCTTTTTCGTCTTTCATTTGTTTTAATGATTCACTAACTGTTTGTGGTGTTTGATCTGGTAACCATAATCTTAAAAATTTCTTTTCACTTTTTAAAGCATTCATAACACAAAGTCTAATTATTATTTCACCTTCACGATCAGAGTCTCCTGCGTTAACAATAGTATCAACTTCTTCTTTGTTACATAAAGAACTAATTATTTCAAATTGTTTTTTTACTCCATTATCAATTTGTTTATTTTGATCTTTTTTTAATTGAAATTTAAACTCTTTTGGAAAACAAGGTAAATTATCTATTCTCCATTTTGTTTCAATACTATTACTATAATCTTCTATATCACATAATGAAAACAAATGACCAAAAGCCCAAGTTACAATATATCCTTCTCCTTCAAAATAACCATTTTTTTTAGTTAAAGATCCAATACCCGCAACAATATTTCTTGCTAAACTTGGTTTTTCTGCGATGATTAATATCATTTGGTTTCACCTACTTCATTAATATATATTTATTATATCATAAAAAAACTACTTTTTAAGTAGTTAATATTACAAATATTATTTTACAAATATATCTCCACTACTGGTATTAATTGATAAAACCTCTTTTGAAAATCTATTATTTGTTTTTAAAATTACATCTCCACTACTGGTATTTGTTTCAACATAAACTTTATTTATTTTTCTTATTAAAACATCTCCACTGCTTGTATTTAATGAAGAATCTTTATTAATAATTAATTCTTTTATAACAATATCTCCACTACTTGTACTTGCATTAATAAAATTTTGTAATTTTGAAATAACTATATCTCCTGATGAAGTGTATAATTTTGCATTTTCAAATTTTCCTACTATATCTCCACTAGATGTTTTAATTTTTACATTACTTATTAAAGCTTTACTAACAACATCTCCTGAACTACTTGTAATATCTATTTTATTTTTATAATCATTTGGTATATATACTATAATTTTACTATTATTAAAACATAAACCAAAACAACTGAATTTTTTTTCTTTTATTTTTAATATATTATCATTTGTTTTAATAGTAAAATCTTTTTTATCATTATCTTTACCATAAATTACAACTCTAAATAATTTATCATCTGTTTTAATTATTTCAACTTTTGTTGCGGAAACATCAACATCTAAATTATCTATACTTTCATATTTTTCATCATATATTATATTTTTAGATATACTAAAATCAAATGATTTAAAATCTCCTTTAATAACTAATATCATAAAAAGAGTTAAAACTAATACTAAAATAGATAGTATACTTATTAAAAAAATTATTATCGTTTTATTTTTCATAATCTTCACCACTTAATATAAAAATCAATTTAACAATTTCTCTTACTAAAGCATATATAATCCATATAATCCATGTTATATACCAAGCATAAGTTGTAAAACTTACAAGAAAATATATTGTTAAAAATATTAATACTAAAATTCTTTTAATTGATTTATATTTTTTACTTTCTACTATTTTTTTATTTTCTACCTTTGGCATTGATACAAAATGATATATTATTGATACTGTTGAAATTGCGCATATTCCTAGAAATATTGATACAACTATTTCATCATTAAATAATCCAGCTGATTCTGCTAGAATAATCCATATAATACTAATAAAATATAAAAAGATACTTGTACTTAATACAAAAGCTGTTTTCTTTTTATTTTCTATTATTTTTGGTTCTATATCATTTGGTTTTTTTCCTGTTAGAAGTTCTTCTGTTGATATTTCAAATAATTCACAAAGAGGAACTATTTTATCAAAATCAGGTGTACTTTGACAAGTTTCCCATTTTGAAACTGTTTGTCTAGATACGTTTAATTTATCTGCGACTTCTTCTTGAGACATATTTTTCATTTTTCTTAATTCTAATAATTTATTACCTATTAACATTCCTTCACCTCATATATAATTTTACAATTTTATATAGTTGCGTTCTACCAATTTTACTTGGAATTTTGTCAACTACATTTAACAATTTCATTATATCATAAAAAAACTACTTAAAAAGTAGTAATTAATTATTTAGAATAACCATAATCATTAATAAAGTTATACCAGAACCAACAAACCCTGTTATTAAAGCTAATAATAAAGCATCAACAAAATTCCCATAATTTAAACTTAATCTCATTCTTATTAATCTTTTTAATTCATTTTTATTTTGTTTTTCTCTTCTCTTCATTTTACTTCTCCTTTATATTATCCTATCCATTATTTAATAATATATTTACCTAACATAAATATAACATATTTTTAATATAAAAAAAAGTTTTATTTATTATTTAATTTTTTAAATAATACTTTAGAATTATTATCTAATTGTTTTTCTAATATAATTGGATCTATATTTTTTATTTCTACTATTTTATCTAATACATTTTTTAAATCTATTAAAGGATTTAATGTCATATATGGATAATCTGTTTCAATTAGTAATTTCTCGATTGGAACTATATCTATTACTTCTAAAGATTTTTTTGCGGTTTTTCGTGTTACAGGAGGACCAACAGATATATAACCACCTAATTGAATAATTTGTTTTAAAATATCTAAATCTGGTTGAAAACAATGAAAGACAAATCCATATTTAGGTTTATGATTTTTAATAATTTTTATAACTTCTTCATTACTATTTTTTGAATGAATTATAATTGGTAATTTGACTATATTAGCAATTTCAATCATTTGTATAAATTTATCTTTTTGTTTTTCTATATCACCTGTTGTATCTAATCCTATTTCTCCTACTCCAACTATTTTATTATTTGAATAGTTATTATATATATCTAATAAATCTAATGGATTTCCTTCTTTTAAAGGATGTATTCCTATTGTAGAATAAAACTTTTCATTTATATTAGACAATAAAACTGTTTCTAAAGAAGTATCTATATCTAATCCAACATTTATAATACTTGTTAAAGTTGAATGATTAATTATTTCTTCTTCTAAATTAATTATGTCCTTTGAATTGTAATGAGAATGTGTATCTATCATAAAATTATCCTTTCTATATTTTCATAAAGTATCTAGTCTCTGTTTCATCTTCTATTTTAAAACCTATTTTTTTATATAAATTTATAGCTTTTATATTATTTTTATAAACCATTAAATGTAGTGGTTTATTTGTTTTTAATATTTCATTTATTATATTTGTTCCTATTTTTTTGTTCCTATATTCTTTAATTATATATATTTCATCTAATATTTTTTTATTATCTACAATTACTAGTAATACAGATCCAATTATTTTATCATCAACAATAATCATTTTATAATTATTCAATTGTTTTGGAACTTGTTTATAAACATAATTATTTATTTTATCTATTTCTTCTATATCTAAATTAGAAGCATATTCAAAAATAGTTTCCAATTTATAATTTATTAATAATTCAATATTGTTTTTTTCAGCTGGTATTAAAGTATATTTCATATATATCACCTTTTTTATATAATATCATTAATACTTAACTATGTAAATTAAATATGATAATAATAATAATAATAATAATAATAATAATAATAATAATAATAATAATAAAAGAATATAATTAATTAAATCAATATGAAGCATTAACTATTTTTACTTTTTTAAAAAAACTTCTTGACATAATAATACTCTAATAGTATTATAATATTTGAATTTTTTATAAAATGAAATTAGTTTTAGATTGGGGTATTTATTTATGCAGTATTATAATAAATATGACGAAAAGTTAGACACAAAATGTTTAGATATTAAAAAACCTTTAGAATCATTATATTTAATCAATACACTTTTTGATAATGGCGGTTTTAGAGAAGTAGAAGAATATAAAAATAAATTAGAAAATGAAATTAAAAATTTAATAGTAAATTATAGTATTCCGCCTATAGAACGTATTATAAAAGTTATTTCATTAATCCAAATGTATCAAATCTTTTATGATGGAAACAAAAGAACTTCTGTTATATTTTTTACATTTTTGATGGAAACTTTTTATCCTAATATTAATTTAAATATTTTTGACAATGAAAAAAAATTTGTGAATGTATTTCCAATTTTGTATTGTGAAGATGAAGAAATTGATAGTAATAAAAGTCAGAAAATATTAAAAAAAATAATTGTATAATATACATATAAAATACCAACTAAATTAGTTGGTATTTTTATATATACTCTAAAAATTAGAGTTTCAATAACATATGGTGTCCTCGATTGGAATCGAACCAACGACCTATCCCTTAGGAGGGGATCGCTCTATCCTACTGAGCTACGAAGACATAAAAATAAATGATATTTATATTATATCATTTATAAATATTATTTTTCTAAAAACTTACATTTTTTACATAACAATTCATATTTTATATTGTTTTTAAAACCTTTAATTATATTAATACATCTTTTTTTATTTACAATATCATCTAATTCTTCTTTAAAAATATTACCTAAGTTAATATCACCTTTTGAGTCTAAACAACAAGGAACAACTGTACCATCAACTAAAATACCTATATGATCAATAAGACCGTAGCAGCTTCCTGATTCATTATAATAATCATTTTCAAAATCAGGCCATATAAATTCTTTTGAAACATTTAAAAATATTTTATCTTTAATTTTAATATTATCTTTTATTTCTTCTTTTATTATATTTGTATTATAATGTTTATTTATTAAATCAATTATTTCATCACTACATATATTTTCAACCCAAAATCTAAAAGAAATATAAGTATTGTCTAAATTATCAATAACATTAAATATATTATCCATATATTTATCAATTGAAATATTATATTTTAAATCAAAACTATGCAAAGATATATTAATTTGTCTAATATTTTTATTATCTTTTATTTTATTAATAAAATAACCATTAGTTGTTATATTTATTTTAAAATCTTTACTAGCAATATCAATAAAATCATTTATATTAGGATGAATTAGAGGTTCACCTAAAACATGAAAATATAAATAATTTGTATGATTTTTTATCTTATTTAAAATACAAACAAATTCTTCTTCACTCATATTCTTTTTTGATCTTTTATTTTTAATACAAAAATCACAATCTAAATTACAATTATTTGATATTTCTAAATATATTTTTTTATACATATAATCACTCCTATACAGAAAAAGAGACTATGTCTCTATTTAAAAATTCCAACTAAAACAAATAAAAATAAATTTGTTGAATATTTTAATTTTGATTTAAATTTACAAGCAAATTCACAAGTTCCTATAACTTTATCAACTAAACTTACAAGCCAACTTTCTTTATAAATTGGAATTGAAATATAAAAAGGAAACATATGTGATTTAATAATATTTTTTTCTCTTTTTGATATTATAAAATGTTTATCAGCATTTTCTACTGCTTCTTTTGGATGAACAAATGTTGAAACAAATTTTTCTCTTAAATTTCTATTTTCTTTACTTAAAAAGAAATCATGTAAAAGACCTGCACGAGCTACTTCATTTTTATTTAAATTAATCTTATCAGCAATTTTATAAGCATAATAAGATACTTTTAAAGAATGCTCAAACCTTGTTACACCATGATGTTCTATATTTTTAATTTTATTAAATTCTTCATTAATTAATATATCATTAACAATAGAATTATATCTATTGTCACCTATTATATTTTTCATAAGTCACCTCAAACACTATTACATTATATCATATTATTGTTATTATTAATATTATTTTCATTTAAATTTCAGAAAACAATAAAAAAAGAACTATTATAAAGTTCTAATTTATTATTAAAATATTAAGAAATATTAGATGAAAGATGCACAAATTGGTTGTTTACTTTTTTGTTTTAAAGTAAATATTTTTGTTTCATTTTCTTCTAAAGATACTTCTATTTTTATTTCTTCTAGTATAATTTTTATTTCTTCTATAGTATAAAATGGTTTTAATGATAGAATATATTTTTCTAATTCAGATGTATATTTTGAATTTTCTAAGTTCTTTTCAAATAAATATCTAGCTAATAAAATCTTATCATTTTTTACAACATTAACACACTTTTCACCTTCACAAAAATGAGAGATAAAACTATCATAAATGATTTCGTCAGTGATTAAATCTTTACAAATTCCTTTTTCTTCAATAGCAATTGTAATATCTTCAATTCTATTTTCAAAAGAAGCTGTATGAGTAACATTATTAACATTACTTGCTTTAGCTTTTTCAAGACGATATTTTTGTATAGGTGTTTTTGAAGTTATTGCCTTAATCATAGAATCAGTAAAACCATACTTAGTATCATCATAAACAACTGTACTTGGTCTTACAACAAATATTTTATTTGATGGTATTTTATCTTTATTCATAACACTATTCCTCCTTTAGTTGTATATTATATCATATTATTTTTATTATTTCTATTATTTTATTTTAATTAAAAATATATATTATCTAAAAGCTAAAATAATTATAAATACAGTAAATATTGAAGTTAAAATAAATCCATTTACTTTGTCAAACTTAGTTGATTTATATTTTACTCCAAGAGCCATAGAAATAAGAGTACCTCCTATTAAGCCACCAATATGAGCTGACATATCAATACCAGGTATTAAAAATCCTAACCCTAAATTTAAAGCTATAATAGGTATAATTTGTGACTTAATTGAACTTCCTAAATAAACTCTATAATGATAACCAAAATATACAAGAGAACCAAATAAACCAAATATAGCTCCACTTGCTCCTGCAGAAATATTACTAGAAAATAAAATAGAAAATAAACTACCCATAACAGCACTAAATAAATAGATTATTAAATACTTTGTTTTCCCATAAAAACTTTCTAATTGAGAACCTATAATATATAAAGCATACATATTAAAAGTAATATGCCATATTCCTATATGTAAAAATGAACAAGTTAATAATCTATAATATTCACCTAATCTAACTAAAGGTCCATAATTTGCGCCGAAATTAAGTAATGTTTTTGTATCTTCACTACCATTACCAACTAAATACATCATTAAAAATAGAAAAACATTTATTCCAATTAATCCATATGTAATATATGGTATTTTTTTACTAAATATTTCTTCTGCTTTTTTAGATTCAATTTGATTTTTTTCTGTAATATCATTAGTCATTTTCATAAATAATTTTTCTCCTTTTTCTTTAAATTTAGTTGAAGTTAAAATATCTGGATATGTTTTTAAAATAAAATCATATTTTTTTAAATCAGTTAATTTGTTTATTTTAACACAGTCTTGATTTAATTCTTTATTGTTTTCAATTTCAACATTATCACCTAAATTTAAGAAAAAATTAAGTACATTAATATTAAAAGAAAAAGTTTTTTTCTTTATTCTTTTTGTAATTTGTTTTGTTCTAAACAAATCAAATTTTAATTGTTCATTATTATGAATATAATTTGTAACAATACGTACAATTTCATAAGAATTTTTTTCCATGTTTTCAAGCCATATTTCATTTTTAGCTCCATGTAAAATTATAGGATTATATCCTTTTTCTGTTATAAAAAAATGCAATAACTTCATTACAGTTTCATCTTGATCATTTACTACAAATTCTTCCATATTCCCTCCTACATGTAATAATAATTTAATATATTTAATATAATATGTAAAGGTGATATTGTGTTTAAAAATATATTAAAATTTTTATTGATTTTTATTTCTTGGTTTATAGTAAGTTTCTTTGTTAAAGATTATACTTATTATGATACATTAAACTTACCCTTCTTTGCATTACCAAGATTTTTATTTCCAATTGTTTGGTTTGTTTTATATTTTATGATTTCTGTAAGTATTTATAAAATAGTTAAATATAATTTATTTTATGATTTAAAAGAATATAAAAAAACTCTAATAACTAATTATATATTTAATCAATTATTTATTATTTTATTCTTTGTAATTAAAAATAATTTTATTAGTTTTATAGATTGTTTACTTACTTTTTTAACTTCATTGTTTTTATATTATGAAACAAAAGAAATTAATAAAAAATCATCAATTTGGTTAATTCCTTATGTTTTATTTTCAGTCTATGCGACTATATTAAGTATGTTTGTATATTTTATGAATCTTTAAATTGATCTAAAATATTTGTAAAACATTCTGGTAATTCAGAAGTAAACTTCATATATTCATTAGTTCTAGGATGGATAAAACCTAGTTCTTTTGCATGCAAACATTGACCTGTTTTATCTATTATTTTTCTTCTTCCATAAACTGAATCATTTACTATTGGATAACCTATATAATTCATATGAACTCTTATTTGATGAGTTCTACCTGTTTCTAATTCTAATTCAATTAATGTAGTTTCTTTATATCTTTCAATAACTTTGAAATTAGTAACAGCTTCTTTTCCATTAATATCAGTAACAGTCATCTTTTTACGATCATTTCTATCTCTTCCAATTGGAGCTTCAATAGTACCTGAATCGGTATTAATAATTCCCCAAACTAAAGCTATATATTTTCTATATGTTGTTTTTTCTTCTAATTGTTTCGCTAAAGAAATATGTGCTTTATTATTTTTAGCTACCATTAAAAGACCTGTAGTATAAGCATCTATTCTATGAACTATTCCTGGTCTAAATTCTCCATTAATACTACTTAGATTTTTAGAATAATGCATTAAACCATTTACTAAAGTATGTTTTAAATTACCAGGTGCAGGATGAACTACAACACCGTTTTCTTTATTTAAAACAATAACATCTTCATCTTCATAAACTATTTCTAAGTTCATATCTTCTGGTTCAATATCCATATTTTCTTCTTCTACTTCAATAATAGTTATTATGTCATCATTTTTTAACATATAACTTTTCTTTACTTTTAAACTATTTACTAAAATATTTTTTTCTTTAATTAATTTTTCTATTTTATTTCTACTATAATCTAATCTATTAACTAAATATTGATCTATTCTAATATTTTCAATTAATTCTACTTTTATTTCCATTATTTACCCTCTTTTACTAAATTTAAAATGATTAATATTGAGCTTATTACAATGAACATATCAGCTAGATTAAATATCGGATAATTATAGTTTCCTATATTAAAATCCAAATAATCAATAACATATCCAAGTCTTACTCTATCTACTAAATTACCAAGTATACCACCTATTAAAAATCCATAGCATACTATTTCTAGTTTATTTAGTTTTTTGTTTTTTATTAAAATCATATAAATTAAAATTAATGCGATTAATGTTACTACAATTAAAAATATTCTGTTTCCTGAAAAAATACTCCAAGCCGCTCCTATATTTTCAACATAAGTTAATCTAAAAAAATTATTAATTATATTAACACTATCAGCAAGTTCCATTTTTGTATTTATAATTATTTTTACTATTTGATCTATTAAAATACATATAAAACTAACTCCAATTATTTTTTTCATTTAATCACCTTACTTATTATACCATAGAAAAGAAAAAAACATATAATTATGTTTATTTACTAGATAGTTTTAACCTTTTTATACTCTTTATTAGTAATAGAATAAACTAAATAAGTACTTCCTTCTACTATTGTTTTTTCATATTCATATTGATCAAATAAGAAACCTGCTTTTTTACATGCTTTTGTTATATTTTCATTTTTATAATCTGTTCTTATTAATAATATTCTAAAATTAATATCATTTAAAAATATTTCTTTTATCATAGTAAAAGCTTGTATACAATAACCCATATTTCTATATTGTTTTTCAATCGCAATATCTATTGAGTAACTATTATTATATTCTTTATTAATATTCAAAGCACCAATATAATTGTTATCAATGTTTAATATAAAAGAACTATATTCATTTTTAAAATCAACTGAACAAGCAAATTTTTTTACTTCTTCATCTTGTTTTAAATTATCTAAAAAAATATTTTGTTCTTCTTCATTTATATATTTTACAAGCTCTAATTCTTTCATAAATACTCCTAATTTTCAAATTTTTTATCAATTAATATTTCATGAATCATTTCTTCTTCATTTCTAACATTTAATTCTTCTATTCTATCAACTCTACATTTTTCTGATAATAAAATTGCATTTACTTTTGAAGCAGCTTTTTCTACATAATCATTTACAACAACATAATTATATTTTGTTACTTCATTTATTTCATTATATGCGGTTTTAAATCTACCTAAAAGTGTATCTTTTGTTTCTGTTCCTCTTGCGATTAATCTATTTTTTAATTCTTCCATACTAGGTGGCATTATAAAAATAAATATAGTTTCTTTTATATGTTTTTTTACATACAAAGCTCCTTGAACTTCAATATTTAATACTACATCTAATCCTTTATCTAAATTTTCATTTATTTTATCTACTGGTGTCCCATAGTAATTATTATTATATACTGCATATTCTAGTAATTGATTATTATTTATTTTTTCTTCAAATTGTTCTTTTGTTAAAAAGAAATAATCAACACCTTCTACTTCACCTACTCTTGGAGTTCTTGAAGTACAAGATACTGATGACCATATATTATTATTTATTGTTTTTAGATAATCAACTATTGTATCTTTACCAGCACCACTTGGTCCTGATATTACAATTAAACTACCTCTACTATTTGTTTTTATCATATTACATCTCCTATTATTTTTTCTAAGCTTTTTATTAAATTTAAATCATCTTCTTTTGTTCTTTTTTTAGGTCCTTTTAATCTTATATTTTGCCTTCTTAATTTACTTTTTAAGTGTCTTTCTTCCATCATTATATCGATATTATCTTTTGTATAAATAAATCCTTTTGAATTAATTACAAAAGCATTTTTACCAAGTCCAACAACCGCAACACCAAAATCACTAGTCATAATAATATCATTCATCATAATTTCGTTTGTTAAAGCTATATCAACACTTTGTTGATAAGTAGAAACTGTTACAACTTTAGCATAATCACTTTCTATAACATGACTATCATCTACAAATATAATTACTTCTAATTTATTTTTTTCACCTATTCTTGTAATTAAATCAATACTAGGCATTGCATCTCCATCAATTAAAATTCTCATTTTTTAATACCTTTTGTTTTTCTATTTCAATTTTTTCTAAATCATTTACTATAAATTCTTTAATTAAATCTTTTCTAGTATTTTTAAGTTCCTTTAATTTTATATCTAAAATTCCTTTTTTATAGTAACTAATATATGTTTCTTTATATCTTCCATAATCAATAGCAGCTTTACAAAAAAACCTTAATCTATTCATTTCATATGAATCATCTATTTCTATTTTTTTATACATGTCTTCTTCATATTTATTTATATTATCTATATTTTTATCATTTATTAAATTTTCACAATTACTTTTTTCTTTATTTAATTTTATTTTTAATTGTTCAATTAAAAAAGTTGATCCTTCTATTTTTCTTTTATAATCATTATTTTCTATAATTTGTTTATAAGTTTTAATAGAACCAATTATTAAACCTGTTAGAGCAAGAACAATTGCATAAAAATGTAATTTATCAGTTGTTACAAAATTAACATCAATTAATTTATCATCTAAATTTAAAACTAGAAACATATTAATAAAATAAGGAACTACATAACCAGTTGTCGTGTAAGTTGGAATAAATAGTATTGAATTTAGTTTATTATTTTCTAAATAATATTCATCATCTTCAATACTACTTTCTTGGTTACTAATTCTTTTATTCATTTCTTCAATCAAATTTTCTGAAACAAATTTATCTATTAAGCTATCATTATATTCAAATGAATCCATATTTCCTTTATCATCTGTGACAATAACTTTATTACCGGTATATTTATAGTATTTATACATAATAACACCTCGTTTTTTATGTATTATATCATTTATAAATAGAAAAAACAACATAAGTTGCTTTTATATTTTTCCTTTTGCTCCTTTTGAACCACCATTATAAGTGCTTAAAATATTTGATTCAAATGAAGATACTTTTTTAACACTATTTTTATAATCTTTAATTGCTAGAGTAATCATTTCATCTAATAATTTTTTATACTCTTTTCCAGCTGGTTTAAACATATAAAATGATAAACTACCTGGAATAGTATTTGGTTCATTTACATAAACCTTATTTGTTTTATTATCTATTAAGAAGTCTATTCTCGCAACTCCACTTAAATTAAGAATTTTAAATGTTTTTTTAGCTAAATCATATACTTCATTAGTTAATTTATCATCTATTTTAGCTGGTATATCAAATTCACTTGTAGACATATTTCCACTTGTTTTAGGACCTTTTATACCTTTAGTTCCTTTTTTTCCACCAGTTAAATATTTATCTTCATAAGTTAAAAATTCATTTTTTGTTTTCATTAAAGCTATTAAACTTGTTTCTTGATATTCATAGTTTCCAACTACTGCACAATTTACTTCTTTTAAATCAGTTACAACTGTTTCAACTAATATTTTATTATCATATTTAATCGCTTCTTCAATTGCTTTATCTAATTCAGTACGATTTTTTGCGATCATAATACCTACACTACTACCTAATTTTGCAGGTTTAACAATAACTGGATAATTTAATTTTTCAATATTTTTAATAATTTCATCTGTATTATTTAAATATTCTGTATCAAAAAACCAAGTATAATCTGGAGTTGGTATATTATAACTACTAAGAACTTGCTTCATAACTATTTTATCTTGTCCTAAAGCAGAACCTAAAATACCTGATCCAACATAAGGAATACCAATACTTTCTAGGTATCCTTGAATTGATCCATCTTCAACACCTTTTCCATGTACAATTGGAAAAGCTATATCAATTTTATTAACTATTTTTCTAAATAATCCTTTAGTTGTTTGAAGACAGAATTCTGAATCAATATTTACTAAAGCTATTTTTTTAGCATATCTTTTTAGAATATCTAAATCTTTATAAACATCCATTTCCATTAACATTTTACCTGTATACCAAGTTCTATCTTTTCCAATATAAATTGGAATGATTTCATATTTATCTTGATCTATAAAACTCATTGCTTGAACAGCAGTTATAATACTTACTTCATGTTCAACTGAATTTCCACCAAAAATTACTCCTAATTTTATTTTCATTCTACTTCACCTCATATGTTTTTTCTATTTTTCATTAAATATATCTGGTAAATCATTTTCAAGTAATACATAAGTTTCATTATCTCTTAACTGTTGCATCAAAGGAAATGCTAATTTAACATCATTAATTATATGAATATTTTTTTCATTGAATTTTTTATTCATTAAACCTTTATAAATTGGTTTGGTTTGTGTTTCACCAACTAATATTACATGATCGGCTGATGAAGCAATTTGTTCACCAAATGTTTCATTTATTTTATCTTGTTCTTCTCCCATTTCAATCATACCAGGAGTTACTACTATTTTTTTACCAGGCATCATTGCTAATACTTCTAAAGCCATTTTAGAACCTACTGGATTAGAATTATAAGCATCATCTATTATATTAATGTTTAAATATTTTTTAAGTTCTAATCTATGTTCAACTGATTTAACTTTTTTTACACCAACTATTAATTGTTCTTTACTAATTCCTAGTTCATTTCCTAAAGCTATACCCGCTAATATATTATAAACATTAACTTTACCAAGTAATTTTGTTTCAAATTTATATTCTTTTGGATCATCTTTAAAGATAACATCAAAAGTTGTTCCTGTATGTGCTAGTTTAATATTACAAGCTCTAACATCTACATCTTTATTATCAATACCTATCCAAACTGTTTTTACTTTGTTTTTTAATTTATATGATAATTGTAATTCATCATCACCATTTAGTATTCCAATACCATCTGCTGGTAGAGATTCAATAAGTTCAAATTTACCTTCTTGAATATTTTTTTGTGATCCAAAACTATCCATATGAGCTGTTCCAACTTTTGTTAGAATTCCATATGTTGGATGAACTAAATCACATAATTCTTTTATTTCACCTTTTTTAAAAGCTCCCATTTCAGCTATAAATAAATCATTAAATTTATCTAAATGATTATTAATTGTAATAATCAAACCAAGTGGTGTATTAAAGTTTTTAGGTGTCGGAAATGAATTAAATTTAACATTTAAAATATCATTTAATATATTTTTACTACTTGTTTTTCCATAACTACCTGTTATTCCAATAACTTTCATATTATTCATATTTTTTAATTTTTTTAATGCTTTCTTTTTAAAATGATTTGCTATTGATTTTTCAATAGGAATATTTATTATATTAGCTATATAAACAATAAAATAATTTAAATAAATCATTAATCCAATTATCAAATAATAATATGTTATGTATTTTTCTTTAAACGATAAACTTATAACTACTATTGTTATTATATAAATTAAATAATCTGTAATAAGTAATCTTTTAACTCTTTTAGTAAATACTAAAGGTTTTTTAGATTGTTCTTTTTTAATATTTTTTAAATATATTAAAGTACTTAAAACATAAAAAATAATAAATATTGTCATTGTCATTAAATAATTAAGTAATACACCTACTATTAAAACAACAAAGAATAAATCGAAACATAAGAATGCTTTTTCCTTATTTTCAAATATCCAATTAATATAACGATTTCCATCATTATACCAATTTTGTTGTAGCATATGAAATGACTTTTTTGATTTTAAAAATATATAAACGACAATTGGTAATAAAGATACAATAAATTTTATCAACATATAATCACTCCTAACCTAAAAAACTTTTAAGAACATTAATAGTTTGTCCAAGTCTTTCTAAATATGCATAATGTGTACAATTTTCATAAATAACAACTCCAGAATCTTTTATTAGAGATTCTAATTCATATGCTTCACTAACATCGACAGCTTCATCTAATGTTCCCCATATAATTAATGCTGGACATTTTATTTTTTTTATTTCTTCTGTTATATCTAAATTAACAGTTTCCACCAATATTTTTCTCATAATTGGTGAAGCATTTTTATAATCAGCTGATCCAATGTGTTTTTTTGCGAATTCTTCTAAATTATTTAAACCTGGTATTTTTTTTAAATTTTTTAATACTTTTACTTTTAAAGATAATTTAGTTATTGCTTTTTTATATGGACTTGCTAGTAAAACTATTTTTGAAACATCATATTTTGATGCATAAAGTAAACTAACTTTTCCTCCAAATGAGTGTCCAACTAGAATTGGATTTATAATGTTTAAACTATCTATTAATTTTTTTAAACAATCTACATAATCATATACAGTATAAACTGTTTTTGGTTCTTCACTTTTTCCATGACCTGGAAGATCGACAATTAAAATATCAAATTCTTCTTTAAAAGGATTTGCTAATGATTGCATCATTTCAATATTTTGTCCCCATCCATGTAAAAAAATAATTGTTTTTTTATTTTTATTTTCATATCTTATATAATTTATATTAATACTATCATATATGAACATATAATCACCATAATCATTATATCATCTTTTTTATATTAAATAAAAGATTTTTGGGTATTTTTTTTACTTTACTTCATTTTTACAAAAAAAAAGAAATCAAAGACTAATTTTGATATTTAGTCATTGACTTCATCATTTGATTTACTTGTTTTTGACTAGGAGTTCTTCCCATTCCCATCATCATTGCTTTAATCATTTGTTCATTAATTGGTGGGTTCTTTTTCATATATTTTTTCATATAATTACGAGCTAAGAAAAACCCTAAAACAGTTCCTATTACTAAACCTAGTAATACTAAAAGTATATCTGCTAACATAATTTCATCCTCTTTTCTATTACATATTATACTAAAATATGTACTTTATGACAAGTAACTATTCGTTATTTTCTATTTCATCTAAGAAATCATCAATTGTTAGAATTTTTTTGTCAACATTTTCTAATGATATATTTTCTTTAATTATTGTTTCATTTTGTTTTGTTTCATTTTGTTTAATTTCTTTTAAAACTAATTCTTCTATTTCAAAAACATCTAATACATCTAATTTTGAAATACTTGACCCTGTTGCAGGTCTATCTAATATAGGAAGCTCTGTAATTTTTAATGTATTTATTTCAGTAGCTGTTTTAATTCCTATTGTTGTTTTATAATTAACTATAAATGATTTTAAAACATTATATGGATTTGTTTTTACTTCTCTAATAACTTGTATTCCTTTACGAGCTCTACTAGATTTTTCAAATTCAGAAAGTTTAACTCTTTTTCCTGTATTTTTTTTCGTGATTAAACTTAAATATTCCATAGTTTCATTATATAAATGAGCACTAACAACATAGTCATTTTTTAATGATATTGCTTTTACTCCACTAGATTTAATTCCTGTAACAGGTATTTCATCAGTCATATAGTTTAATCCATAACCATTATTTGTTGTAATAAAGACAAAAGGATTATCATTTATTTCTACACTTATGACTAAATCATCATCTTTTAATTTCATACATGAAATTGGTTTTGAATATCTTTGAACTTTAAATTCATTTAATAAACTTCTTTTTACCATACCATTTTTTGTGAAAATAGTAATATTTGAATTTGTTTCAAAATCATATACTGGCATACTTTCTACAATGTTTTCTTCTGCCTTTATAGATATAATATTACTTACATGCTTACCTAATTCTTTCCATTTTAAATCAGGTATTTCATGAACTGGAATAAATAAATAATTACCCAAATCAGTAAATAAAATTAAAGTATCTAATGTTTCCATTTTATATTTACCAATTAAATAATCTCCATCTTTTACTAAAGTATCTGCTGATTCATCATAACTTCTTAAAGATACTCTTTTTACATATCCTTCTTTAGTAACAACTACTATACATTCTTCTTTTGGAATCATTTTAATTGTATCAATTTTAATTTCAGTTATTTCATCTTTTATTTCTGTTTTTCTATCAGTCGCATATTCTTTTTTAATCAATTTAAGCTCTGTTTTCATAACATGTTTTAAAGCTTCTTCATTATTTAAAATTTGTGACCATATATTTATTTTTTCTTTTAATTCTTTCATTCTTTCTTCTAATTCTGTTACATCAGTATTAGTTAATTTATAAAGTTGTAAAGTTACAATTGCTTCTGCTTGTGTTTCACTAAAATCATATTCTTTAACTAAATTAGCTTTTGCATCCATTTTATTTTTAGAAGCTCTAATTGTTTTAATTACTTCATCTAATATTGATAAAGCTTTTATTAAACCTTCAACAATATGCATTTCTCTTTTTGCAGTATCTAAATCAAATTGTGTTCTTTCTGTAATAACTTCTTTTTGATGAGCTATATATGCATCTAATATTGGAAGAATTCCAATTGTCATTGGTCTTCTATTTATTATTGCGACCATATTAAAGTTATAAGCAACTTGTAAATCAGTATTTTTAAGTAAATAATTTAAAACTAATTCTTTATCATTTTCTTTCTTTAAATCAATTACAATACGCATTGGTTCTGCACTATTTGATTCATCTCTTATTTCAGCAATTCCTTCAATTTTTTTATCAATTCTAATATCATCAATTCTTTTAATAAGTAAAGCTTTATTAACATCATAAGGTATTTCTGTAATTAAAATTTGTTCTTTTCCTTTTTCTTTAATAAATTCTAATTTTGATCTTATAATTATTTTACCTTTACCAGATGTATAAGCATCTCTTATTCCTTCTATTCCTTCTACTACACCACCAGTTGGAAAGTCAGGTCCTTTTACAATATCTAAAATTGTTTCAAGCAAACATTTTGGACTATCAATTCTTTTTATAGTTGCGTCTATTACTTCACCTAAATTATGAGGTGGTATATTTGTTGCGTAACCTGCACTTATACCAGATGATCCATTAACAAGTAAATTTGGATACCTTGCTGGAAGAACAGTTGGTTCTTTTAATGTATCATCAAAATTTGGTGCCCAATAAATAGGATTTGTTAATTTTTCATTATCTTTTAATAGTTCATTACTTATTTTAGATAAACGTGCTTCTGTATAACGCATTGCGGCAGCAGAATCTCCATCCATAGATCCATTATTACCATGCATATCAATATATATAGCATTTTGTTTCCACCACTGACTCATTCTAACCATTGCATCATAAATACTAGAATCACCATGTGGATGATAATGACCCATTATATTTCCAACTGCTGTTGCAGATTTTTTATGAGCTTTTTCATATGTATTTCTATCTTTATACATTGCATATAAAATTCTTCTTTGTACTGGTTTTAATCCATCTCTTACATCTGGAAGTGCTCTATCTAAAATAATAGATCTTGAATATCTTTCAAATCTTTGTCCCATTATTTCTTCTAAAGCATAATCATATATTTTATTTAATACTTCATTCACTATAATCACCTAACCAATTATAACAAAAATAACAAAAAAAAGCAAAAATTTATATTGCTATTTAATATTAATTAATTTTTTTTGATTATCTTCTTCTGGTATTAAACAATCTATATATTGATACAATTTTTCTTTTTGTTTTTCTTTTATTTTTAAATCTCCATTTATTTTATCTAAAAAACTAAGTAAAAAATATATTATATATACAGCTTCAGTACTAGTTTCATATACTTCACGTTTCTTTTTATATGAATCTAAAATATTATTTAATTTATTATAGTTTTCATTTTCTTTTAATGGTTTATCATTATTAAGTATTGAAAATAAGTAAAATTTACTTATTGACATATTTGCTAGTAAAACATCTTTGTTTTCTAATATAAAATTAGATTTTTCTGCTATTATTTCATTCATTTTATCCACATCCTTTTTGCCTCTATATTAAGATATTCAAAACAATTTAAAAATTGACTAATTATATATAATCAATGCTGAAAAACAATAAATTTGTTCTTCAGAAAATACACTTAGGGAAACTTGATATTTAATATCTATTACATCTATATCACTATTTAAAAAGTCATTAATTGCGACTTCTAAATCTTTTTCATGACTTTCATCAAATATTTTAACTTTCATTTAATCACCTAAATAAATTATATCTATTTTATATGTCGAATTTTGTCAAAAAAAAAGATAAAAAATTATCTAAACATTTAATCCAAATTTATTTAATTGTAAATACATATGAATAAGTAAAATAATACCTATTATATTACAAGAAAAGATACAAAATAAGAATAAAACAAAATATAAATTTTGTAAAGAAAATACGGTATTTATTTCATCTAATTTAAAAATCATTATAAAACTAAATATAGAAACACATATGCTAAGTACAGTTGTTAATCCTAAATCAAAATTAAATATAAGAAAAAATGAATTAAGTCCTATTACAAAAAACATTAATTTTGAATAATCTTTTTCTTTTTTAGAAACATCTTTTTTAAAAATAAATGAAAACAATATTATAAAAATTAAACAACAAATAAAATATAAAATATAATTACTAAAGTAACTCATTATATTATTTTTTAAACTATTTCCACTATTAAAAATATTAAATATGTTAAAAATAGTAAAACTTGAAACATATACTGAAAATAATATTAAAACAAAATGATATATAGGATTATAAATTACTTTGTTTTTTAATCGATATAAATTTAATACAGGATTTATAAACATACAAAGAAAAAGAATTATTGAATAACCATTAAACCCTGTTCCATTTGCAATACCATTGTAAATAGAAATAGATATAATCATAACTATAGAAGAAATAATTGAAATGAAATTTAAAATTTTACCTATATTTTTATACATAAAATCCTCCTTATTATTTTAAAATAAAAGCAATATCTCCATTTTTAACCAAATGACTATTTGCGTCATCACTATCTAAATGCATTTCAAAATAAGCATTATCACTTATCTTTAAATTAACATTATTAATTATTCCACCCTTTTCTCCTTTTAATAGAACATCTACTTTTGATACACCTTCTAAATTATAAAGAAGAACTTGTTTGGGTAAAATATGAATATGACGATCTGCTATAATACATCCTTCTAGTAAATTAACTTCACCTTCTGGACCTACTATTGTAATTGGACTACTACCTTCTAAATCACCTGATTTTCTAATTGGTGGATTTATATTTAAGAATATTGCATCTGTTTTTGAAATTTCAACTTGTGTATAATTTCTTAAAGGACCAATTACTCTTACATTATTAATAATATTATTATTTGTTTTTATTGAAACTAAAGAAGTAGACGCAAATTGATTAGGTTGATTTATTTTTCTTTTTATTTCTAAATCTATGTTTTCACCAAATAGAATTTTAAAATGTTCTTTAGTTAAATGAACATGTCTATTTGATACACCAATAACTACTTCCATATTATCACCTTCCTAAATTATAGCATATTTTTATTTTTGTAGAAAGTTCATTACTAAATCAACCAAAATATTTTTTTCTTTTGGATTTGATTGAGCTATAAGTAAAGTAATTGCAACTAATGTATTATTATCTATAACCTGGATTTCATTTCTATAAAGAATACTGTTTTTTTCAAGAAAATATATAAATAATATAGCAGCAATTCTTTTGTTACCATCTATAAAAGAATGATTCTTAGTAATTAAATATAAAAAGTTTGCTGCTTTTTCTTCAACTGAAGTATATAAATCTTTATCATCAAAAGATTGATATATTGCACCTATTATTGATTTAAGACCTTCATTTCTTTCTTGTGCAAATAAAGCACTTTCTTCATTATATTTTAATTTATCAATAATATTAATACACTCATCATAAGTAATTTCGTAATTATTTATTATTCCTTTTGGTTTAATTACTCTTTTATGATCATAATCATCTAATAAATTTAAAGCTGTTGAATAATTACGAATAACTTTTATAATATCTTGAGCTTCATTTCCATTTAATTCACTATCAATTCTACCCGCTATATCTATTAATTTGATTGATTTTTCAAGATATTCTAGTCTTTTATTATTAATTGTGTAACCTTTAATCATGTAATCTTTTAAAATTTTACTTGCCCATTTTCTAAAGATCGTTCCATTTTTTGATTTAACCCTATAACCTACACTAATAATAACATCTAAATTATAATAATTAGTTGGTTTATCAGCAAATTCGGAATTTCCGAATTTAGTCATAGTTTCAGTTTCTTCCAATTCTCCTTCTGAATATATATTTTTTATATGTTCATTAATTGTGGATTTAGCTTTTCCAAATAATTCAGCCATTTGTTTTTGAGATAACCATACCGTTTCATCTTTAATATCTACTTCTAATATTATACTTTGATCTTCAAATATTTCTATTTCATTTTTCATTTTTATCACCTGCCTAAATTATAGCATATTTTAATTAAATATATAATAATATTTATAGAGAGGATGATTTTATGAATAACAATTATTATACAAAACCTATGTTTCCAAGAGAGCAAACAATACCAAATCAAACACCACCTGGTAATTACTATCAACCTATGGATTTACCACTTGAACAGTCATATATAGAAAATATATTAAGACTTAATAAAGGAAAAAAAGTAAGAGTTCATATGACTTTTCCTGATTCTAATGAATATAGAGATTTAGAATTTAAAGGAATAATTGAACAATCTGGAAGAGATCACATTATTTTAAGTGATCCCACAACAGGTACTTGGGAATTATTACTTATGATTTATGTTGATTTTATTTCTTTTGATGAACCAATAAATTATAGCGAACAATTTATTCCTAAAAACTAGTATTTTATTAGTTTTTTTGTTATAATTAAAACAGGTGATAATATGGGAATGTTTTTTATAGGAATTATAATATTTATTATTATATGTTTATTGCTTATTCTATTTATTAATTTATATAATCATTATCAATGTTGTATTATAAGAATCAATGAAGCAGAAACTTTTATTGATGCGACATTAAGAAAAAGATTTGATCTTTTAAATAAAGCAATTAATATAATTAAATCAAACACTAAAACAAAAGAAGTTGTTTTAGAAACAATTGTTGAATTAAAATCTAAAAAATTAGATAATTATGAATTAGATAAAAAACTTTATGAAGCAATAAATGAATTTAATAAATTTAAAGAAGATTATCCTTCTTTAAATGAAGTAAAAGGTTTTATAAAAATAGATTTAGGTCTATTTGAATCAGAGTCAGAAATAGTTTCAGCAAGAAAATACTATAATGATATAGTAACAACATATAATAAATATACAACATCTTTTCCATATAATATAGTTTCTAAGGTTTGTAAATATGAAGCAAAAATTCTTTATGATAATAAAGAAGAAGATAATTAAAAAAAAATAAAAGTTAAACTTTTATTTTTTTTGATTCTTAGATTTAATTATAATATATAAAATAACTAGTGATAATATTAATGAACAAAACATTAATATATATTTATCTTGTATTTTTATATCAAGTTTTTTTTGTAATTTTTCTTCTTTTTTATTATCATGTCTTTGAATAATTATTTCATCTTTTTTTGAATAACTATATGTTTCTCTAGCATATTTTGCTAAATAATCAGGATCTTTTAATTTTTCTACTAAATTAGTTTTTTCTGATAAATTCTTATCTATACTATTTAATTTGGTTTCTAAATTTTTTTGATCAACTTTTAAATTATAAATTCTATAACCATAATAAGCAATACTAAAAAAGAAATAAACAATAAAGAAAATAGATATAGTTCCAAAAATCATAAGACGTCTTTTTGAAGCTTTGCTAATCTTTTTTTTATTTGTCAAAATATCACCTACTATCAAAGTGATTATATCATTTTTTAATTTTTTTTGCAATTATATTATTAATTTTTTTAAAGACAAAAAGTTCTAATATAAAACCAATTATAATAACAATTAAATAATATATATGAATAATACCATAATTTATTTTTTTTAAAATAATAAAATACATTAAAATATTTATTAAAATAAATAGAAAAGATGTTATTACTTTAATAAAAATTTTATTATTATATATAAATTTATAATTAATATGAAGAAAAAATGAAAATAAAAAACCATATCCAAAAGAAAATAATAACGTAATTATTTGTGTCTTTAAATCCATCATTTAAATAATTTTCCAAATATAGATTCTTCTTTTTCTTTCTTATTAGCATTTTCCATATAATTTAAACTATTAATTTTTCCTTTAATAGAAACATTTCCTTGATATGTATCTAACTTTACAATTTCTAAACTACTTCCCTTTATAACAATATAGCCCATACTTGTTACTAATAAAAATTCTTCTTCATCAAAACTATCAATTTTTTTTACTCCAGTAATAACAATATTTTTTCTTTCATTAATAGAAATACTATGATTACCTATACTAATATTATCCTTGTCCATATTGTATCCTCCTAAATAATCATATGCTTCAAATATAAAAATATGCAAAAAAAAAAGAATTAAATCTTTTTTAATATAAAGGTATTTGGTTTTCAAAAATTTCTACTTGTTCATTCTTGTCTATATTAATAATCCCAAGACTGCCACCCTCTTTATCAAATCCATGAAAATCACTTCCACAACTCATTAATAAATTATTTTTTTTACAATACTCTTTTAAATAATTTGATTGTTCTTTACTAAAACTATGATAAAAAGTTTCTATTCCATCAATTATATTATCTTTTACTAGTTGATTTAAAAGTTCATCATTATCAATATATGGATAACCATATATATGAGCAACAAAAGCTTTTCCACCAAATTCTCTAATTTTTGAAGAAACTTCTTTAGCAGCTTTTAACGATATATTGAAATCCATATATAAAGGGAAATTTCTATTACAACAAATACATCTATAAAAATTACTAAGACTTGCTATATCTTTTTGATCAAATTTTAAAATATTTTCTTTAGTTTTTAATATTTCCATATATAAGTATTTTGAAGGAAAAATAATATTTGGATTATAGTTTTCTAAAAAATTATTATCTTGTATTATTATATTATTTTCTATACATTTATCATATAAATATTTAACTTCTTTTCTAAGATTATATTCTACTAACTTGTTATCTGTTAATACATCTAACCATTTTTTCATTTTATCTAAATCATAATTATATGCAAGTAATTCAATTTTTGTACCTTTATATACACAATTTAACTCAACACCAAGAATTATCTTACCACTATAATATTTTTTAATATCTATATTTTTTAACTCATAATATGCATTTACGCAATCATGATCTGTTATTGATATTGCGTCTAATTTTTTATTTTCTGCTAATAAAAGTATTTCTTTAGGTGTATTACTTCCATCAGAACAAGTTGAATGAATATGTAAATCAATCATAGCATACCTCTTTTCCATGAATATAATTATATGATTTTATTAATAAAAAGTCAAACAAAAAAAGCTTAAACGCTTTTTTCTTTTTTATATGCTTCTAAAACTGAATCTTCAAATTTTTTTCTACATTCTGGAGTTATTGGATGAGTAATATCTCTATATCCTCCAGTTGTTGTTTTACGACTTGGCATAGCAATAAATAATCCGCTTTCACCTTCAATAATTCTTATATCATGAACAGCAAAACAGTCATCTAATAATACAGATGCAATTCCCTTCATTCTAGAATCTTCTTTTTCAGTGATACGAACGTTTACAGATGTTATTTCCATATTAACTCTCCCTTCAGTGTGTTACAAGATAATTGTATATTATATTTAAAAGAAAATCAATATTTTTCGTAAATTTCTAATATTTTATTTTTATTGTATGAGTTATTACATCAGAATATGAAAATGATTTTATTTCTAGTTTTGCATCATTATATAATTCAACTAAAAAAATATGATTATATAATTCCTTTATTATAACATCATACTCTTCATATTTATTTCTACCTAAATTATATTTTATTTTTACAGATTTACCAATGTGGTTATTTAATTCATCTTTTATTTGTTGAGCAGTCATATTTCCTCCTATCTTGGATATCCAATATGCATTGTTCCTTTAGTAATTATACCTCCTAAACCTGATGAACCATATTTTGTATTATCAAGTATTTCTTTTATATTAATATCATCAGCAATATTTGATAAACTCATTTTACCTGCGACAATAGCTGGATCTAAAGCATGAATATTTACTCTTTTAGGACTAGAAGCAAAATTAGCTCCTGCTTTTATTAACTCCTCATAATTTGATTGACATCCACCCGCAATAACAACTAGTTTTTCATGACTTTTTTCAAATTTTCTTGCTTCTTTAATTGCTTCTACAAAATATATACTGTTTTTATAACAGTCTAAATCATTCTCATTTCCTCTTTTTTTATAATAAGCATCATGACCTGTTATAACAACAATATCTGGATTATATTCATTTAATAATTCAGTTATTCTAGAAGGTATTATCATTTCTTTTTCAAGTATTCCAATGGACCAAATATTAATATCATTATAATACTTTAAACATCTATTTAAATAATCTTCATCACCATCTATATGTAGTATTTTCCCGGGTAAATAAAAATAATCATTTCTTTCTACTTCTTCTTTTTTTAAACTATTTAAAAAATCTCTATCTTTTTCTATATCTTTATCACAAATTTGTAAATCTTCTATTACACTATCTGCATATAATCTAATATTAATTCCTTTTAAATAAAAAATATCTTCTTCAATATTTATTATTTTAAATAAAGTATCATTGTTATATGAAAGCCTAGTTACTGTATCTCCTACTTTAAAGTCCATGTTATCACCCATATAATTATATGAAAAAAAATAATCATTATGATTATTTTTATATTTTTAAATATTTTCTAACAGCTAATAAACTACCATACATACCTACTAGCATTCCTATTACAAGAAGTAATAATGAAACAATATATACAAATGGAGTTGGTTCTATAAGTTTGATAAATTCTGAGAATATTTGTCCATCAAATTTATCATATAAAGCTACATATCCATATATTGTCGCAGCTATTGGTATTATTGAACCAAGTATTCCTAAGAATAAACCTTCAATAACAAAAGGAATTTTAATATTAATATTTGAAGCTCCAACTAGTCTCATTATTTCTATTTCTTTTCTTCTTGAAAAGATAGTTATTTTAATTGTATTTACAATTAAGAAAGCAGTTACTATAATTAAAGCAATAACTGTCGCAACAGAAATTTTTCTAACTATATCAAATATTGATACAAGTTGTTCAACCATACCTTCACCATATTTAACAACACTTACACCATCAACTTTTTTAATGCTATCAGCTGTTTCTTTAATATGATTTATATCTTTAACTTTAATTTGAAAAGTATCTTGAAGAGGACTATCTTCTTTTGTCCACTGTGACATAATATTCTTATATGTTTCACTAGAAGCCATCCATTCATCAGCTATTTTCATTTTTGATTTAAATTCAATACTTTCTATGTTACTTATTTTATTTAAATCATTTAATACTATTTGTGTTTTTTCATCAGTAATATCTACATTTAAAAAAGTTACTACTGTTACATCTTTTTCTACTAATGAAGTAAAATTATTAACATTTATAGAAAGAACTATTGAAAGAGCAACAACAATTAATGTAATTGTTATACAAGATATAGACGCAAGTGAAAGTGAAAAATTTCTAAATACACTTTTAAAAGAATCTCTTATATTTCTACTTATTATTCTTAATACTTTCATTACTATATGTTCCTTTCTCATAATCTTTTAATATTCTTCCACTTTCAAGTAAAATAGTTCTCTTCTTAAATTCATTTACAATTCTAGTATCATGTGTAACCATAATAATAGTTGTTCCTAATTTATTAATTGCATCTAAAACAGACATTATTTCTTTACTTGTTGTTTCATCTAAATTACCTGTAGGTTCATCACAAATCAATAGTTTTGGACCATTAACAATAGCTCTAGCTATAGCAATTCTTTGTTGTTCTCCACCTGATAATTCATATGGATAACTCTTTGCTTTATGTTTTAATCCAACTAAATCAAGTGCTTTTAAAACTTTATCATATATTTCATCTTTAGGAGCTCCTAGAACTTCTAAAGCAAAAGCAATATTTTCAAAAACAGTTGATCTATTAAGTAATTTATAATCTTGAAAAACAACACCTATTTTTCTTCTTAATTTATATACTTTACTATTTCTTAATTTAGCAACATCAAGTCCACCTACTATAATTTGTCCTTTTGTAGGTTTTTCTTCACGATAAAGCATTTTAATTAAAGTTGATTTTCCACATCCAGTTGAACCTATAACAAAAACAAAATCGCCTTTTTGAATATTTAAGCTTAAATCATGAACCGCAACTACACCTGTTTTATATTGTTTTCTTACGTTTTTTATAACTATTAAATCCATCTTTTCACCTCTTATTTTATTCCTTTAACTTCATATGCATCCGATACTACAAAGAATGCATCTTTATCTATTTCATGTATTCCTTCTTTAACAACAAAATATTCACGAGTAGGAATAACACACATTAATACTTTTTGATGATTACCTGTAAAAGCTCCTCTTCCTTCTAGAACAGTAACTCCATGGCCTAAATCATTTAATATAAAACTTTTAACTGCTGTTTCATGACAGGTTATAATATAAAATGATTTAGACTGAGAAATACCAAGTATTACTTTATCAGTCATAATACTAATAATATAAAGATTTATAACTGAGTAAAGTAATTTAGTCCAACCGAATGCTATAACACCACATAATACTATTAAACCATCAGTAAATATCATAGCTGTTCCAAAAGACATTTTACCATATTTTGAAACAATATCATTTAATATAGAAGTACCACCTGTTGAATATCCAGCTTTAAATATTAGTCCACTACCAAATCCTGTTAGAACTGCTCCAAATAAAGCTTTTACTAAAGGTTCAGCATCACCTATATTTACATATCCTGGTATATTTTCTGTTAATTTAACAAATATTGGATAAAGAATTGCTCCTATAATTGTACTTTTTGTTTTGTTTTTTCCAAATACAATTAAGCTCATCATAATTAATATTATAGAGCCAATCAACAAAACTATTGATGGATCTACTCCATATAATTTATTTAAAATAACAGCTACTCCACCTACTCCATAAACAATGTTGTTAGGTAAAACAAATATGTTATATGATAGAGCAACTAAAGTAATACCAAATAGAAATTGAGCATATCTTGTAAGTCTATCTTTCGAATAAATTTCTTTAATTATATTTTTATATTCTTCTTTTCTTTTAAACAACATAATTATCTCCTTTTTTTAAATTATCATTAATAAATATATCTATATCACCATCTAATACATTTTTAACATTACTTGTTTCTGTATTAGTACGATTATCTTTTACTAAAGAATAAGGATGCATAACATAACTTCTAATTTGAGATCCAAAATTAATATCTGATAAATTACCTTTTATACTTTCAATTTCTAATTTTTTTCTTTCAATTTCTAAATTATATAATTTATTTTTAAGTACACCTAAAGCTGTTTCTTTATTTTTAATTTGACTTCTTTCATTTTGACAAGTAACTACTACTTTAGAAGGTAAATGAGTAATTCTAACCGCACTATCTGTTGTATTTACTCCTTGTCCACCTTTACCACTACTTCTATAAACATCTATTCTTAAATCACTCTCTTTAATATCAACTACTGCTTCATTATTTTCAAATAAAGGAGTAATATCTACTGATGCGAATGATGTATGTCTTCTTGAATTTGAATCAAACGGAGAAATTCTTACTAAACGATGAACTCCTTTTTCACATTTTAAATAACCATAAACATTTATTCCCTTAATTAATATAGTAACGCTTTTTATACCAGCTTCTTCACCATATTGAAAATCAATAACATCATATTTATAATTTTTTCTTTCACAAAATCTTGTATACATTCTATATAACATAGCAGCCCAATCACAAGATTCAGTTCCTCCTGCACCTGGATGTATTTCGAGTATTGCTCCTAATTTATCATATGGTCCATTAAGTAACAATAACACTTCTAAATCTTTTAATTTTTTTTCTATTTCTTCTATTTCTAATTCAACTAATTCTTTTAATTCAATATCAAAATCATTTTTTAATGTTTCAACTATTTCTAAATTTCCATCTATTTTATTTTTTAATGATTCAACACTATTTAAATTAGTTTTTATTTCATTTACTTCATTAATTATATTTTCTGAATTTTTTTTATCATTCCAAAAATCCGGTTCACTCATAATTAATTCTAATTCATTAAGTCTTATTTTTTTATTATCAGGGTCAAAGAGACCTCCATAAATCATTTATTCTTGTTTGATAATTGGTGTAAATATTTAATAATTCATATATCTCCATTTGTTATCCTCCAATCTTTATAATTATAGCATTTTTTTAATATATAATCTATAAATTTAAGGAACTTTACATTTTATTACATAAAAAAAATAGAATAATCTATTATTAAAAAGATAAATTAAATTTTATTTTTTCTTTTATTTTTTGTTCACTACGAGATACTTTTACTTGTGTTATTCCAAATTCTTTTGCGACTTCACTTTGAGTTAAATCTTCTATATATCTTTTATTAATTAATTCTTTTTCAAAAGATGATAAATTATTTAATTCTTGTTTAAAAGCAATTAATGTATCTAAATCCATTTTATTATCACTTACAGTATCATGAAAAGTTAATTCTTTTCCATCTTTTGTGATTGGTTCATCTAGACTCTGTAAAATATTAATTGTTTTTAATGCTTCAATTATTTTAACTTCTTCTATTTCTAAAAAATTACTTAATTCACTTATAGTTGGCTCTCTTAATAATTTTTGAATTAAAATTAATTTAGCTTTTTCTATTTGAATATTTAATTTAGTAATATTTCTGCTTATTTTTATTCCTTTATCTTCTCTTACTAATTTTTTCATTTCACCTAAAATATAAGGATATGCATAAGTTGAAAATTTTGCGCCAAACTTTTCATCAAATCTATTGTATGCTTCTATTAAACCAATAATCCCAACTTGAAATAAATCTTCTTTACTCTTATATCCTTCAAAATAATGAGTTAAAGAATGAATTAAATTACTATATTCTTCTATTTGTTCATTTGTCATATTAATCTCCTTTATATTTTAATCAAACTATATGCTTCTAATTCATTATCTATTTTAAACGTATAATTTAATAAATGACTTTTTTTTATTCTTTCTTTTATTAAATTATTTATTTCACAAATAACGAGTTTTCCTTTACTATTTCTAACTAATTCATAAATATAGAATAAAGAATTTATTCCTCTAAAATCAATTTCTTTTAAATTACTCATATTTATTACTACATTAGTTATTCCATTTTTTTTAACCATATCAATTACATCATGATTAAATTTAGCAACCGTTTTCATATTTAGTCTTCCATTTAGTCTTACAAATAATATTCCTTTTCTATATTCAAATATTATTTTTAACATTATTCACCTCTCTATTATAATTTAGCACTTATATTTAATAAATTATACAGATTCGACAAAAATAGTTAGGATATTTAAACGACTTTAATTGACAAAAAAACTAGTTTATTTAACTAGTTTACTTGTTTTTTGATTTGCGTAAATTGTAATTTTTAAATTACTAAATTCAGAATAATTATATATTTCATGATCTTTTATATTTTCAATTACTAAATCACTTATTTTTTTATTAAAACTAAACTCATTATCATTATACATTTTTTCAAAGTTTAAATAATTACATAATTCTATATCACCACATGATTCATTTTCAAAATAATTTACACTAGTATCTTCTATAAAATCTTTATAATAACTTACTTCTATTCTTAAAACACCATCTTTTAATTTATTATCAATTACTAATTTTGAGCTTTCATTCATACTTGATATTTTTGAAGTTATTTTTTTATTAAAAATCTTAGTTTTTACTTCAAAATTGTTTTCTGGTAAATAATTTTTATATGTGAAACTAGTCATATAATCTATAGTCATAAATCCACCTATTATTATAAATACAAGACTTATTAATAAAGGATATAATCTAATTTTTTTGTTTTTAAATAATCCACTAAATACAAGATCAGATAAATAACAACATAATATGATAAATCCTAAAACACATAATATTGGACCTATTACAAGAATACCTTTAATTGCGAAGAAAATTAAACAACTTTCAGCAATAATTAAACCAAATGTAGTACACCATATTGGAATTAAGAAAATAATTATTATCCACATTTTTACTAATAATAAAACTACTTCACTTAAAGTATTATTACATCTTTGTGCTTGATTTTCCTTTTTAATTGGAGTTGCTTTTTCTTCTGTTTCAATCTTTTTATTTTTAGTATTCATTTCTTTTTCTGTAGAAACAACTTTTTTTTCTGTTTCAATATTTTCATTTATACTATTTGTTTCTTTTTTCATAGTATCTTTTTTCTTTTTAGTATTTGTATCTTTATTATTTGTGATTTTTGATATTAAAACTACTACAACTAATATACAAATCGCTATATAGATAGCTTCAATAATAATTCTCCAAACAAATCCTAAAGTATCTCCTCCAAAAAATATAATTGATGAATTAAATATTCCATGACCTATTTCTTCAATAAGCATAAAAGGAATTCTTAAAAAAGCTAAAGCAATTAATACTAAGAATATTTTTATTACTAATTCAATTATAAATTCTAAATTAATATCATTATTTGAATTTTTAATATTTGAAGCAACATCTTCAGTTACTTTTGATAATTTTTCCGCACCTTTTTTTATTGCATTTTCACAATCATCAATAAAATTTTTAGTACTGTCTTTTCTATAATTTGGATTTATTTTGTATGCTGATAAAATATCTTTTGCTAATTTATCAATATCTCCAAATTCTTTAACAGCATCTATTTCTGTTTTACCATGCTTGATTTTTTCTTCAATAATATCTTGATATTCTAATTTAATATCAAGTTTTTCCTCTTCACTTAAAACAGTTAGTTTTTTCATTAATTCTTTTATAAAAGTTTCTTTATTCATTCTTATCATTCTCCTTAATAAACTTATTTACTGATTTTGAAAATATATTCCAAGTATCTCTTAATTCAACTACTCTTTCTTTTCCTAAAACAGTTATCTTATAATATTTTCTAGGTGGACCCTCATTTGATTCTACTAAATAGGTATCCGTATACTTTTCATTAACAAGTCTTTTTAATAAAGGATATATTGTTCCATCATTAACATCTACTACTTTTGAAACTTCCTCAATTAATTCATAACCATACATATCCTTATCTAAAACAGATAATAATACTATTAATTCTAGTACACCTTTTTTAAATTGTGTATTCAAACTATCACCTCGATTAATAACAGTATATACCAACTACTATGTATTGTCAAGTACTAAAAAAGAAAAATAGCTGTTTCGTTATTTTTCTATAATTTTATAAGTTATTTAGAAGTAACTATGTTTCTTTTTAATTCATTTTCTAATTCCTTCTTTGCTTTATTTAATACATTTCCAGTCTTATTCATATCGTTTTTTAATTGATATAATCCATTACTATTATTATTTTTATGAATTTCTACTGCCGCAACTTCTCCTAAATTAGTAAACGCTAATTCTATATTTGTCATTGAATCTCTTAAATTTTGACTTTCATGTATGCCTTTAATATTTTTATATTCCTTAGCACTAAAACCAAATCCTGATTTATATATTTCATTAGTTAGTATTGCATAATCTTTATGCAAATTTGCTCCACGTTCTTTCCATTCATCAGCCAAATTATGTCTTGCTGATATTCCTTTTTCTCTTTGTTCAATCCATGATTTAGAATATCCTTTTTTTTCATATAGATTTTTCATTCTATCCATTGCAAGTTCTGGATTATTTATCTCTTCTATTCTTTCACTACCAACTTTTGCCAACCATCTTTTAAAAGGTTCAGCTTTTGGCGATGGAATAGATTGAATAATTCTAAGTACTCCTTCTGTATCAGAACAATCAGTAAAACGTTTTTTTCCATCATTTGCGATTAATTTCAAACGTCGACAAATTGTCGACAATTCAATTTGTTCTTCTTCATTAACACGAGTTTTTAATTTATACCAATAATCTCTTGGATTTAAACTACCTGTCAATGAATAAACAATATCAATTATACTGAAATACCATTTTTCATCTCTCCATATTTTTCTTATTTCTTTTCCTTCAAAAAGAGCTAGTTTATTATCCATAGTTTTAATACCTCCTAATAATAATATACATCCTAACTATCTATTTTCCTTTTAATAAAAAAAGAAAATAGCATTTAATAACTATTGTTCTTATTTTTAATAAATTCTCTCAACATTTTTGTTAGTGCTCTTTTTTCTATTCTTGATACATAACTTCTAGATATACCAAGTTCTTTTGCTATTTCTTTTTGTGTTAATTCATCTGTATCATTTAAACCATATCTCTTAATTACTATTTCTTTTTCTCTATCATTTAATATATTAAAATAATTTTTAATTAAATTCATATTATCTTTATTATGAATATCTAAAGCAAAATCAGGTTTTGGAGTTTTTAAAATATCTACAAAAGTTATTTCATTTCCATCTTTATCAAAACCTATTGATTCATTTAAACTTATATTCTTATTATTTTTTTTATCTCCTCTAAAATACATTAGAATTTCATTTTCTATACACCTTGCACAATATGTTGTTATTCTTGTTCCGTGTTTATAAGAATAACTATCAACTCCTTTAATTAATCCGATTGTTCCAATACTAATTAAATCATCTACTTCTTCTTTTCTATGATCATATTTTTTAACAATATGTGCGACTAATCTAAGATTATGTTCAATCAACATATTTCTTGCTTGTTTATCACCTAATTTAGCTTTTTCTATACATTCTTGTTCTTCTTCTTTTGATAATGGATCTGGAAATATATTATTTGAATATGCGGCTGTAAAAATATAGAAATCTTTAAATAGGTATTTTATAATTTTTAAAAACATACTATCACCAATTAAATATATGAAATAATTAATTTTTTATACAAAAAAAAAGCAGAATGCTTTTAAAATGAATCAAAATTAACTCTTACTTTTTTTTCTAAATTTAAATAAGCTGAAGTTTGAACTATTGTTCTAATAGAAGTAGCAATATTTCCACTCTTACCAATAAGAGCTCCCATATCTTCATTATCTACAACTACATCAATAGTTATGAACTCTTCTTCATCATCATATTGTTTTACTGATACAACATCAGCTTTTTTAACAATACTCTTAACTAAAAATTCTGTTAATTTAACTAAATCCATAATTATTTACCTTCTTTTTTAGTCATTCTTTGTTCATGATATTTTTTCATGATACCTTGTTTGCTTAATAAATCTCTAACTGTATCAGTTGGTTGTGCTCCATTAGCTAACCATTTAAGAGCTAATTCTTGATCAACTTTAATTTCTGCTGGTTCACTAATTGGATTGTAGCTTCCTACAGTTTCAATGAATCTTCCATCTCTTGGACTTCTTGAATCAGCTGCAACGATACGGTAAAATGGTCTTTTTTTAGAACCCATTCTTTTTAATCTCAATTTAACTGCCATAATATACCTCCATTCAATGTATTAATAATATCATATATATAATAATGTGTCAACCTTTTTTAGTTAACACTATATATTATTTTATTTTAACAAAAAAAGACTATTTTGAAGTGAACCCTATTTTGGACACTTTAAAAAAATAAGACTTTGATGTAAAATAACAGCTCAAGAAAGGAGATGTTATTTTTTTATGGGTAAACATTACAATGATGATTTTAAAAATAAAGTATTAAATGATTATTTAAATAATTTAGGTGGTGTTAAAGTTTTGGCAAAAAAATATGATATTCCATATCAGACTATAGATCGTTGGATAATAAAATATAGAAAACAAGGAAATCTAATTAAAGATATCAATAATACCAGAGGACAATTCAAAGAAGATAATATTGATTATAAAGAGAGATATGAAATATTAAAAAAATACCAAGCCTTCCTAAAGGCACAACGAGGGAAAAAGTAATATTTATTAATTTATATATTAATAAATATAAACTATTAAACATGTGTACTGTTTTAGAAATAAGTAAAAGAACTTATTACAAATATAGGAATGCTGATGATCCAGATTATATCGAATATACAATGATAAAAAAAGTATTTGAAGATTCAAAAGGTACATATGGATATCGTAGGATAACTGAAGGTTTAAAGATTGAATATGGTGTAATATTTAATCACAAAAGAGTAGCTAGAATAATGCGCAAATACAATATAAAACCTGAATATATAAGAAGGATTAGACCAAATTATTCTTATAAAAGGATTGAACAAAATGTTAGACCAAATTTAATAAAAAGAAATTTTAAAACTAATTCATTAAATAAAATTTGGGATACTGATATTACTTATTTAATATGTAAAGGTAAAAGATTATATTTATCAACAATAATAGACCTATATGACAGACATGTAATTTCATATAGAATTTCTAAATTTAATAATAACCGATTAGTAATTGATACTTTAAATGATGCAATTATAAAAGAAAAAGATATACGTGGACTTATTATTCATAGTGATCAAGGATTCCAATATACATCTTTTGAATACAAAGCTATTTGTGAGTCAAACGGAATAACTATTTCTATGTCCAGAAAAGGTACTCCAATTGATGATGCACCAATTGAAAGTTGGCATGCATTACTCAAAAAAGAAACTTTATATAACAACAATATAACATCTATACAAGAATACCAAAAACTTGTAGAAGATTGGATATTATTTTACAACACAAAAAGAATAAAAATCAAAAAAACATTAGATTTTTACTAATGTCTTATTTTTTTAAAGTGTCCAAAATAGGGTTCACTTCATTTTAGTCTTCCTTTATATATTCTTCATCAACTTTATCTATTTCTTTTAAAGTTTCATCATCTAATTCATCTTCTATAACTTCCCAAGGTTCTTCATCTTCTTCTATTGATATTTTCATTTTCTTTTCTCCAACTATTTCTACTCCTAATTCTTTTTCTATATCAAAATTAATATTTCCATCATTATCTATATTTACTTTAACACAATTTGGTTGTTTTAATGTTCTAACAATAATATCAGTATCACTAGATAATTCAGCACTATCCTTTATTTTAACATTAAATAAATCATTATAATTTATTTTTTTATTAACAACAGTTGTCTTACTATCTGATTCATATGAATACCAAATATTTACATCATATGCCCCATCTACACCTACTCTATCTCCTGTTTTATATCCTTTGAATTTATGATTAATAACCCAACATCCAAGTACAGTAGTAGGTGTTGTTTCTGTATTTATGGTATAGTTATTTTTAAAATATTTTTTACCTTTACCTATTACAGCTTTTGTTACTATTTCTTTATATGCCATATCATCACCCCTCAATCTAATTTATGCTTTAACTAAATAAAAGTGCAAAAAAAAAGTAGTTTTTTAACTACTTTTAAATTAATTTTTATTCATAATCATCTGTTAATGCTTTTCCTGTACATGAATATGTACTTTTTATACCATATTCAAGATTTATTGGAAAACTAGAACCTTTAGAATTTATAATCAATGAAGATAAAACTAAAGATTTAGTATTACTATCAAAAGTAAGCTCTGTATAATCAATTATTTCTGCAACAATATCATAAGTTCCATAGTCATATACTAACAATACTGCTCTTTTTGTATATTGAGAAGAACTACATAATGTTGATGGTTGTCCTAATGTGTCTATTAGACTTTCTATATTAGTTCCAACATATTTATCGTAATATCCATTTTCTTTTTTAGTAAATCTCCATTCGTCAGAATCTTTTAATAATGATTTTGATTCAGATGATTCACTATTTGAAACTAAAGTAAAATAATTTTCTTTAGAACTATCAAAATTACTTTTTACATCAATTTCTGTTCCATTATTATAAATAATTCCTGTAAATTTAGTTTTATCAAATTTTGATGTATTAAATGTCCCAACAAAATCATTAAATCTCTTTTCATAATCAATTTCTTCTTGTTCTTCTGTTGTTTGTATTTTTTCTATTTCTTTCTTTGCTTCATTTTTTCCACAACCTGTAACTACTCCAATTACTAAGAAGCTACAAATTAATCCCATTAAATATTTTTTTTTCATAATTTATTAATTCCCTTCAGTACAAATAATATCATATATATTTTTAGTTTTCAATATTAAAATCAATATATAATTTAGTAATAGAAATATTTACATTTTGTTTTACAATTCAAATAAAAAAAGTAGTTTTTTAACTACTTTTTTACTATCTTACTTTTATATGAACTTCTCTTAATTGACTTTCATCTAATTCTGATGGAGAACCCATCATTTTGTCTTCACCTGAAACACTAGGTGGAAAAGCTTGAACTTCTCTTAAATTAGATTCATCTCTAAGTAACATAATTATTCTGTCTATTCCAGGAGCCATTCCTGCATGAGGTGGCGCTCCAAATTGAAATGCTGTGTATAATGATTTAAATCTATTTTTAACTTCTTCTTCAGCATAACCTGCTAATTCAAAAGCTTTTTTCATTATTTCTATATCATGATTACGTACAGCTCCAGATGCCATTTCATTTCCGTTACAAACAAAATCATATTGATATGCATTAATGTTTTCTAAATCACCTTTTAAAGCTTCTAGTCCACCTTGAGGCATACTAAATGGATTATGTCCAAATTCATATTTTCTTGTTTCTTCATTAAATTCAAACATTGGGAAATCATTTACTATACAAAATTCATATTTGTTTTTATCTAATAAATCTAATTTTTCTCCTAAATGAATTCTAACAATACCTGCTTGTTTAGCAGCTACTTTTGCTTTTTTATCAGCTATAAAGAAAAGTACACTACCTTCTTTTAACTGAGCTTTTTCGATAAGCATTTTTTTATCAGTTTCAGTTAAAAATTTATCAATTGGTCCTTTAAAAGATAAATCTTCACCAATAGAAATATAACCAATACCTGGCATACCAATTGATTTACAATAATCAACTACTTCATTAAACCAAGAATTAGATTTTTGAGCTAAATCATCTACTTTAATAGCTCTAACTGTTACTCCTTTAAATGGTTTAAATTCTGATTCTGTAAAAACATCTGATACATCAATTATGTATAAAGGATTTCTTAAATCTGGTTTATCTGTACCATATTTCATTATAGAATCTTTATAAGAAATTCTTCTAAAAGGAACAGGAGAAACTTCTTTATCACTAAACTTAGTAAATGTATCATAGAAAATTTCTTCTCCAACTTTATATACATCTTCTTCAGTAGCAAAAGCCATTTCTAAATCTAATTGATAAAATTCTAATGTTCTATCAGCTCTACAATCTTCATCTCTAAAACATGGAGCAACTTGATAATATCTATCAAAACCTGATACCATTAATAGTTCTTTATAAATTTGTGGAGCTTGTGGTAAAGCATAAAATCTACCTTTTAATTTACGTGAAGGAACAATAAAATCACGAGCTCCTTCTGGTGATGAAGCTGTTAGAATTGGAGTTTGAACTTCTGTAAAATTTAAACTATCCATTTTATTTCTTAAAAATTTTAAAATTTCACTTCTAAATTTAATATTTTCATGTGTTTTTTTATTTCTTAAATCTAAATATCTATATTTTAATCTTAATTCTTCATTTACTTCATGAGAAGTTTTAATTTCAAATGGAAGTGCTTGTAATACACGACCAAGAACTTCTAATGAATCAATTAATAATTCAAGTTTACCAGTACTGATTTTATCATTATAATCAGCTTCTGCTCTTTTTCTAATAATTCCTTCAACTTTTATAGTTGATTCTTTATTAATTAAATTAAACATAGTATCATCATTACTTACTACTTGAATTGTTCCATATTCATCTCTTAAATCTAAAAAAACAACTCCACCATGATCTCTTATGTTTTCTACCCAACCAGATAATCTAACTTTTTGATCAATATCTTTTTCTGTTACTAATCCACAGTAATTAGTTCTATATATATTTTCCATTTTTATGACCTCTCTATTTCTTCTATCATCATATTTCTTGTCATTGCTGGATTTGCTTGACCTTTTGTTTTTTTCATTACTTGACCTACTAAAAAGTCTACTATATTAGTTCTACCATTTTTGTATTGTTCTATACTACTAGGTTGTTCCATTAAAACTTCTTTTACCACTTTTTTAATTGTATCTTCATCACCAAGCATTTGCATACCTGATTCACTAACAATTTTAACAGGATCTATTTTATCTTCTAAAGCTTTATATAAAACTTCTTTACCTTGTTTTGAAGATATTTTTCCTGTTTGAACTAATTCAATTAAAGAAGCTAACATATTTGGAGTTAAAAACAAATCATTAATACTTACTTCATATTTATTTATATGACCTAATATAATACTTGTTATCCAGTTAGAAACTAATTTAGGATCAGCATTTTCTTCTAATGCTTTTTCAAAATAATCAGAAATTGCTTTTTCTTTTACTAAAATAGTTGCATCATATTTTGATAAACCATATTTTTCCATATATTCTTGTTTTCTTTCAGATGCAAGTCTTGGTATACTATTTCTTACTTCATCTAATAATTTTTGTGTTACTTTATATTTTGGAATATTTGGTTCAACAAAATATTTATAATCAACAGCATCTACTTTAGATCTCATATAAATAGTTGATCCAGATTCTTCATCCCATCTTCTTGTTTGTTGTTCCATAAGATCATATTCGCCATCTTCTTTTAAATTGATTTGTCTTTCAATTTCATAATTAATAGCATCTCTAACACCACCAAATGAATTAACATTTTTAACTTCTATTTTAGTTCCCCAATTATTTGGATCAGTTTCATCTAAATTAGAAGGCATAATTGAAACGTTTACATCACATCTAACTTGACCTTTTTTACTATCAGCTTCTGATATGTTAGCATATTGATAAACTCTTCTCATATGTTCTAAAAAAGCAACTGCTTCATCTGCTGAATGAATATCAGGTTCTGTAACTAATTCTAAAAGAGGAACTCCTGCTCTATTATAATCAATACAAGATACAGAAGAAAAATGATCTAAACTAGCTGCATCTTCTTCTAAATGTATATTATTAATTCTAACTTTTTTTAATTCATCTTTGCATTCATATTCAACATAACCATATATACCAGAAGGTATTGGTTTTGTTTCTTGTGTGATTTGATATCCTTTTGGTAAATCTGGATAATAATAATTCTTTCTTTCAAACCAAATATATTCAGGTTGAGAACAATTTAAAATCATACTTGTCATTAAAGCCATTTTTACAGCTTCTTTATTAACAACTGGTAAAGTTCCTGGAAAAGCCATATCAACTGGTCTTACGTTTGAATTTGCTACTTCACTATATGTGTTTCTAGCTGCAGAAAAAACTTTTGTATTTGTTTCACTTATCTCACAATGCATTTCAAGTCCAATACATACTTTATATTCCATTATTTTACCTCCTTAGCTATTTGATTTTTATAATCCATATTACTTTCTAAAGCATAAGCAATATTAAGTACATTAACATCATCATAACATTTACCTGTTATACTAAGCGCTACAGGAAGACCATTTATAAATCCATCTGGTATTGCAATTGAAGGAAAACCTCCAAAATTTCCAATTTGTAAATGTTCTTCTAATATTTGTGTATCTTTATCTAATATATTTTTAGAATTATCTAAATGTTTAGCTGGTCCACTACCTACTGGTAATATAATTGCATCATATTTTTCAAATAATTCATTCCATTTATCAACAATTAATCTTCTAACTCTTTGAGCATTTTTAAAATATTTTTCTTGATTTTGAGCTTGTAATACATATGAACCTATTATAAATCTTCTTTTAATTAATGGTGAAAAACCTTTTGTACGATGATCTTTCATCATTTCTATATAACTATTTCCTTCTCCTCTTGGACCAAAGATAAATCCTGTTAAATTTGACATATTAGATGTTGCTTCAGCACATGATAATACTACATAAACAGATGCTTGCGCTTTAAGTAATCCTTCATCAACTGATACTTCTTCAACTTCCATACCAAGTTTTTTACATAAATTTACTTTATCCATAAAATTACTTAATTGTTCTTTTAATTCTTCATTTTGATTTGGATAATTATTTATATCACAAATTTCTTTGATATAACATAATTTTTTACCAGCTACAACTCCATCAATTGATTCATATAAATTAATTTTACTTGAATCCCATGAAGTCATATCATATTTATCTATTCCCTTCATTCCATCAACAACTATTGCGGCATCTTTTACTGAACGAGTTAATGATCCACAATGATCAAGTGATGAAGCAAAAGCAAATAATCCATATCTTGATATCATTCCATATGTTGGTTTATATCCAACTATTCCACAATAAGCAGCTGGTTTTCTAATTGAATCACCAGTATCTGATCCTGTTGCATATGGATATACACCTGCTGCAACTGCCGCAGCTGATCCTGCACTTGATCCTGCACACATACGTGTTTTATCCCATGGATTTCTAACTATTCCTGTATGACCAGTTGTTCCTGTTCCACCCATTCCAAATTCATCCATTACTGTTTTATTTACCGCAACTGCATTACATTTTTCTAAATTTTCTATAGCTGTCGCAGTGAAAAAAGGTATGTAATCTTTTAATGTATTTGATGAACCAGTTGATAATATTCCTTTTGTAGAATAATTATCTTTTACACCATATGGAATTCCTGATAATAAAGAGTCTGTTACTTCCATTTCTTTAGCATCATCTAATATAGTAACAAAAGCATTACAACTATCTTGTACTTCATGAGATTTTTCTAAACTTTCTTTTATTAATTCTTTACTAGTTACTTTTTTATTAACTAATAATTCATGTAATTCTTCAATTGTTTTTTCTATATATTTCATTCTCCCACCACCTTTGGTACTTCTACTTCTCTTTCACTATGTTCATCACAGTTTTGTAAAAGTTGTTCAATTTCTACAGATTCTTCTACTACATCTTCTCTAAATTCAAATTCAAAACAATCTAAACAATGAGTCATTGGCTCTACTTGTTCTATTTTATCAATTTGATTTATTAAATCAATATTTTGATCAATTATTTCAAATTCATCTAATACCATTTGATTTTCTTCTTCTGTTAAACCTATTAATAATTTTTCAGCATAATTATCTACCATTTCTTTTGTAAATTTTGACATATTATATCCTCCAATTTCTTTTTTTTTAAATACTTTTTCCACAAAAAAACAGTATTCATCCCAAAACTGGGACGAACACTGTTGTATCCGCGGTACCACCCAAATTACCATAATAAAATATTATGATCACTTATCGATTTTATAATCAAGTAATATGATAACGGATTACTTCCGAATTGTTCTACTAAAATTTTTTTCGAACAATTAACTCCTGGGTGTTATTCATAATAATTTGTTATGTTAGCTTCCACCATATCTAACTCGCTTGATAATTCCTTATTATTACTTCTCCCAATCGACATCTATAAGAAAAATAATACCATAAATTTAATTTATTGTCAAACATATAAACTATATTTATTGTATTTCTAAGTTAATATTTGTTTTTACTTTTTTTATTGCAAAATATGTAAATGGAGTCATTATAACTTCAAACATAACTTTTAGTATAATTTGACAAATAATCATAAATATTAAATTATTTATTTCAATTATACCTATAAATCCAATTGATAAAAAAATTATTGAATCTAATGTTTCACCTACTATTGTAGATGTAATTGTTCTAAACCATAAGAATTTTATTTTTGATTTTTCTTTTATATAATTAAGAACATATGAATTTGTTAATCCACCTATTAAATAAGCTATTAATCCAGCTATAAATAATCTTGGAGTACTACTTAATACTAATTTAAAAGCATCTTGATTTAAAAAGTAATTAGGATAAGGTAATATAATTGCGATATAAAAAATAAATATCATAATTGCATTACATATAAATCCACCTATAATGATTTTTTTAGTTATTTTAAAACCAAATACTTCTGAAAAAACATAACCTAATATATAAGTCATTGGAAAAACTAAAGTTCCCGCAGTTACTGTAAAAGATAATATGTTAATTAATTTAAACGCTGTTATATTCGCAACTAATAAACAAGTAACATATACCATTATTAAAAATATAAATAATTCAATATTTTTTTTCTTATTCATTTTACACCTTTTTCTTTTATAAAGTAAAAAGTAGTATAAACTACTTTGTTTTCTTTTTATTTTCTTTCATATCATCTAATTTATAATTTATATCATCTTTAAAAAATTTAAATGTCGCTATTATAATTATAGCTAGAGGGAAAGAAATAATAATTCCTTTTAATCCTAAAAGAATTCCTCCTGCAGTAATAGATAAAATTACTATTATTGGTTTAACTTTATTTGATTTACCAAAAACAATTGGACTTATTATATTTCCATCAACAACTGATAAAACTAAAAAAGTTATAACTGTTCTAATAAATAAAGCAGGACTTATTACAAAAGCTGTTATACCTGCAATAAAATTTGTTACCATACCACCAAAATATGGTATTAAATTTGATATTAATGCAAGGAATCCTAATAATACAGCATTTGGATGTCCTATTATTGTATATATTATTGTATATTCAAATAAAGAAATAATCATTATTTGAAGGAATCCTGATAAATAACTCTTCATTTCTTTATCTAATAACTCCACATATTTAAATGATTTTAAAGATTTTTTCATTAAATATGATTTAATATTTTTTCTAATAGATTCCATATCTATTAAGAAATATATAGCAGCTGTAATACATAAAAATGAATTAGTTAAAAAACTTAACGAAACATTTATTATATTAATAGCTCCATTTGAAACATATTTACCAACATTAAATATAATATCATTAAAACTATCTGTAAGCGTTTTTTGAAGAGGTCCTAAATCAAAATTATATTTATCAGACATTTCTTCAACAAAGTCTATAATTGCTCCAAATAGACTTATTGTTTGATTAAATAAAAGTGGTACTACTAAGAATATTATGAATCCAAATACTCCTAGTAATAAAGCTATTATAAGAAAAATAGCTACTCCTTTTGGTACCTTTTTTGATTGTAAATATTTTAATAATGGATACATAGCATAAGCAATAACAAAAGCTATTATAAATGGTGTTAAAATTTGGAAAAATTTACTTATTACACCAATCCATAAACTACTTGTTTGAAATAATAAAAATATTATTAAAGCTATTAAAGCTAGATTTACTAATTTGAAATCAATTTTATTTTTCATTTTATTTCTCTCTTTCTAATATTATTTTATTAATCTTTCAATTTCAAGTATATCATTCATTTGTCTAATATCATTCATAAACTTAACTAATGATTCTTTATTTTCTACAAGAACTGTTAATTCATAAACATTATCTGCTTTATTTATATAAGTATTAATACTTTGAATTACAATATTTGTTTTTGTTGTTTTTGATATAATATTTAATAAAATATCTTCTTTTTTTAATGAATGAATTATTAAGTTAGTTGGATATTTTTTATTAATTTCATCATTCCATTTAACATCAACTAATCTATCTTCTAATTCTTTTACATTTGGACACATTGCTCTATGAACTGTTATTCCATAACCTTTAGTAATATACCCAACAATTCTATCTCCTGGTATTGGTTTACAACAAGATGCTATATTTACTTTAATATCATCTATACCTTCAACTATAATATCATTTTTTACTATTGGAGAAACAACTTCTTTATTTTGTGTTTTTCTTAAAATTATTTCTTCTTTTGTATCTTTTTCTTCTTCTAAAATAATATTGATAATTGAACCAACTTGCACACTATTATTACCTATACTAATATATATTTCATTTATATCACTATATTTAAATTCTTTTAATATTTTACTAATATTTTCATTTGATAAAAAAGTATTTAAAACTATTTTTTTTCTTCTAAGTTCTTTTGCTAGAATATCTTCACCTTTTTTTTGATATTCTTCTTTTTCTATTTTATTGAAAAAACTTTTAATTTTATTTTTAGCATGATTTGTTTTAACAATATTAATCCATTCATGACTTGGTCCAAAAGAATTTGGATTTGTATTTATTTTTATAATGTCATTATTTTTAAGTTGATAATCAAGTGTAACTATACTATTATTTACAATTGCGCCAACCATTTTATCACCTACAGCTGTATGTACTCTATAAGCAAAATCTATTGGAGTTGAACCATTTGGTAATTCTATTACATCACCACTTGGTGTATAAACATATATTGTATTTTTAAATATATCTTCTTTTACAGAATTAATAAAATCTTCATCAACTGTTTCTTCAGTATTAAGTTCAATGATAGATCGGAAAAATTGTAATTTTTGTTCCATATCATTTTGCATTAAACTTCTTCCATCACCTTTATTTTCTTTATAAGCCCAGTGAGAAGCTATACCTCTTTCAGCAATTTTATCCATTTCATAAGTTCTTATTTGAATTTCAAATAAAAATCCATCTAATCCAAATACTGTTGTATGTAAAGATTGATACATATTTGTTTTTGGCATTGCAATAAAGTCTTTAAATCTCTTTGAAATTGGTTTATATTTAGAATGAATAACACCTAATGATTTATAACAATCTTGTTCTGTATCAACAAATACTCTTAAAGCAAGTAAATCATAAATATCATTAAATTTACGTCCTTTTGCAAGCTTTTTATAAATACTATAAATACTTTTAGCTCTACCTTTTATTTCATGATTTATTCCTTGTTCCTTAAGAAAATTAGATACTTTTTCTTGCATATCTTTAACAACATTATCTCTTTCAACTTTTGATTGATTTAATTGTTCAACAATTGAATAATATACTTCTGGTTTATAATATCTTAAAGATAAATCTTCTAATTCACTTTTAATTTTATTCATACCTAAACGATGGGCTATAGGTGTTAGTATTTCTAATGTTTCTTTAGCTTTTTCTTTTTGTTTAATTTCTGTATGAACCCATAATGTACGCATATTATGTAGTCTATCCGCTAATTTAATAATAATAACTCTAACATCTTCACAAAGACCTACTAAAATTTTTCTTTGTGTCGCAATTAAAGAACTACTACCAACATCAAAACTTAATTTATTTATTTTAGTTACTCCATCAACTAAGTTAGCAATTTCAGGAGTAAATTCATTACTCATTTCTTCTTTTGTAACATCACAATCTTCAATTACATCATGTAAAAGAGCTGCGCATATTGTTGATGCATCAGCATTTATATCAGTTAAAATATACGAAACATTTAATGGATGTTCAATATATTCTTCACCAGTCATTCTTTTAACACCAAAATGTTTTTTTGATGCATAATTATATGCTTTTGTTATTAATTCAATATCTTCTTCATTATCAATATATTCAGATATTTTTTTTAACAAATCATCAAATGTTAGTCCTAAATTTACTTTTGTCACAGGCGTTCCTCCTCCTATGCTATACGTTTGTTTATTAATTTTTTTCTATTATCAGAGTAAAATATTTTATTATTCTTTTCTGCTTTTTCTTTTACATATTCATTAAAATTATCATATTTTTTGATATATTCTAATACCTCTTTATCATTAATTATTTCTTGTTTTAAATATTCATTACTTATTCCTTTTATTTCATTATTAGTAAAAATTCTAAAATATCTTGATAATTTTGTTCTCATTTCATGATTAAATTCATAGTATGCTCTTATAAAAGCTTTATTCAAAATATCTTGATCAATATAAGTATCATAACTATCAATCTTAACTTTTTCTAATAAATAAATTATAACTTTATCTTCTTTTTTTAATTTAATATGTTCTTTTTTATCAAACATTTCTGCTTCTACATCCATATTCATAATTGTTTGATTTAATAAATTCATCATTTCATTATTTTTTTCTTTTGAAGCATAATTTAAACCTATAATAATATCACAGTAATTAACCCACATATATTCTTTATTATATTTATCAGTTCTTATCATATATTCTCCTTTCTAATTATCAAAATAAACAGTACGATTTTGCATATTTAATTTTTGTTTTAAATATTTATCGATAAGCATATTATCAGCGTTTAATACATCACTAACCATTTTATGAAGCAATAAATTTTTTGAATTAATCCATTTAACTTCTTTTAAATAATTCCAAATGTCTTCTTCTTTTATATAATTATATCCACATCTTCTCATTTCTTCTTTTTTTGTTAAAAGAGCTGGTTTTATTCTTTTATATAATTCTTCTAATGAATCAAACATAATATCCATAAACATTCCTCCTTATAATAAATATAGCAAAAATCTCATATATATATTATATATTAAAATATATTAAATTCAAAGGTTTTGGAGGAATAAAATGAAAAAAAGTCAATTTATAAAATCAAGTATCATTTTAATTGTTGGTGGTTTAATTACAAAGATACTTGGAATGATTATTAAAATAATTACAACTAGACTTCTTAAAACAGAAGGTGTTGGTATATATATGCTTCTAACACCTACTTTTATGCTATTGTCATCACTTGCTATTTTTGGGTTTCCTGTTGCTATTTCAAAATTAATTGCTGAAGAAAAAAATAATAATAAAAGCTTATTTTTTTCTATCATACCTATTTCTTTACTAATTGATTTAATCATAATATTTTTATTATTCTTTTTTGCAAAATATATATCAGATGATTTACTACATGAACCAAGGACATATTATGGTATTTTAGCGATTGGTTTTGTTTTACCTTTTGTTAGTATTTCTTCTATTGTAAGAGGTTATTTTTTTGGTAAAGAAAGAATGATTCCTCATGTAATATCTAATATTAGTGAAGATATTATACGTTTACTAATTTTAATAATAGGTATACCTATTTTTATTACAAAAGGAATTGAATTTGCGGTTGCTTTTATTGTTATTTCTAATGTTATAAGTGAGTTATCTTCTATAATAATTTTAATGTTTTTTTTACCTAAGAAAAATAAAATATCTAAATCAGATTTCATTCCTAAAAAAACAAGCATTTTAAATATTTTAGAAATAAGTATACCCACTACTTTAAGTAGATTAATTGGTAATTTTGGTTATTTTCTTGAACCAATTATTTTAACTTATACTCTTTTAAAATGTGGTTATTCAAACAACTATATTATAACTGAATATGGTATTTTAAGTGGTTATGTTATACCTTTATTGTTATTACCATCTTTTTTTACAATGGCAATATCACAAGCATTAATACCCGTTATTTCTAAATCATATAGTAGTAATAATTTAGTATATACTAGATTTAAAATTAAACAAGCAATTATTTTTTCATTATTAATTGGTATACCTATTACTTTATTATTTATGTCTTTTCCAAGTTTTTCACTTAATCTTATATATAATACAAATAAAGGTATTGATTATTTACTTTTTTTAGCACCAATATGTTTAATTCAATATATTCAGTCACCACTATCTAGTAGTTTACAAGCTATGGGAAAAGCAAAATCCGCAATGAACGCAACTATAATAGGTATGATAACAAGAATCACTTTATTGTTTATTTTATCAAGTTTAAAAATTGGAATGTGGGGATTAGTTATTTCAACTAGTATTAGTATTGTAATTGTAACATCTTATCAATATTTAAAAATTAAATCGTTTTTGAATAAAAAAAATACTATTTAGTTAGTATTTTTTGACTATTATTTTCATTATAAATTGAATAAAAATCTTCTTCTAATCTTTCATAAAAATATAAATTTGATCCAATCCATCTTCCATCATTATCTGGACAGTATTTGTGTTGAGCTTGACTAAAAAAACTACTACTATTTAAATCATATGAACAATAATTGTTTTTTAGATTTAATACGTGATATATAATTCCAACTTCAAGGTTTTTATATACAGTATGACCCGCTCCTGCAGGATTATTTCTAGATCTAAAATTATAACTATCTAAATTATATCCTGATTCAGTATATATAATTGACATAACTATTTCTTTTTTAACACCAAATAAATTACTATATTTTTCAACTAATTCTTCACATGATTTATCTGTTTGATATTCTTGATTTGAAGCTAGTTCTTCATATGTTAAATCATAATTATTTGGATTATTGCTTAAATCTTTTATAAAAAATAAAATTGAAGCTTCTTCACTACTATAAACTGATTGATCATTTGTTATTTTATAACTATTTAACCATTCATAATTACTAAAATCATTTGTATATTCTTTTATTTTGTTTAAAACAACAGTATTATTTAATCCAAATACATTTGAATATTCCTTAATTAAATCTATTTCATTTTGATAAATAGTTTCACTAGCAAATACAGGAAATTGTGGTTTAATATCTGTTTCCAAAAAAGTTATTCTTGGTACTTTACTAACACTTTCATTTGATAAATCTACTTTACTAAGATCTTCTTTTTCGATTTTATATTCATTAAATTTATCGCTATTATTACCAAACTTCGCATTCATTAAACTTGATACTGCAGTAATGCATAAAATACTACCTTTTATGATTATTCTTCTTACATCTTTGTTAATTTTTAAATTCATTCTCTCACCTCACATAAGGCAAAAGTATACCATAAAAATTATTTAGGGTCAACCCATTTAATTTTTTTAAAACTATATATTGTAGTTAAAAAAGTTACAACAAGTAAAATAATACAAATGATTAAATTTAATTTCATTATAAGAGGAATTAATATTACTACAGAAATATTTCCTACTATATGAAATATTATAGGTATTTTAATTGTTTTATATTTTTCATATAAAAACATTAATACACTACCAATAATTAAAGCATATATAATATTTATAATGTTTCCGTGCAATAGTCCAAATATTAAAACAGATAATATAATAGCTGTTTTTTTAGAATTAAATTGTTTTAATTTTTCATAAACAATACCTCTAAATAAATATTCTTCCATTATTGGTCCTAAAATACCTGTTGTTAAAATAAAGAAAAAATTAAATTTATTTGTATCTTTTATATTAAATAAATTATTTAAATATATTATTATTATATTTAAAAATATTACTAATGAAAATGACAAAGTAATTATATAAAAAATATTATTTTTTATTTTGTTTTTATATTCTTTATTGATTTTATTATATTTTTTTATTAAGAAATAAATTATTATTATTGAAAAAATTATTAAAAATATAAACATATAACTATTCATGAAATTAGATAAATCTTTTTCATAAGTAGATCTTTTAGTATATTCATTTATACTGATATTTAAATTACTAGCATTAATTGATGTAAATATAACAGAAGCAACAACAATAAGAAAAAGTTGACCAATTTCTATAAAAAATGGCCAACTTAGTACTTTAAGAAAATTAAATATATATTTAACTTTACTCATTATTTATCCTTCATATCTTTAAACATTTCTTCTAGTGTTGTTCCTATTGTTGCGATATTTTGAAGTTCAGATGGAATAATAATTTTAGTTGCTTGTCCATTTGCTACATTAGATAATGCTTCGAAACTTTTTAATGTTAATACTGCTTTATCTGCTTTAGCATCTTTAAGTAATTTAATACCATCTGCTTCTGCTTTTTTCATTGTAATTAAGGCTTCTGCTTCACCTTCAGCTATTCTAATTTGAGATTCTTTTTTAGCTTCTGCTCGTAAAATAGAACTTTCTTTTTCACCTTCAGCAATTAAAATATTTGATTTTTTTTCACCTTCAGCACGTAAAATTAATTCTCTTCTTTCACGTTCTGCACGCATTTGTTTTTCCATTGCTTCTTGTATATCTCTTGGAGGTAAAATGTTTTTTACTTCTACCCTATTTACTTTAATACCCCAAGGATCAGTTGCTTCATCTAAAATAACACGCATTTGTGTATTTATTATATCTCTTGAAGTTAAAGTTTGATCTAATTCTAAATCTCCAATAATATTTCTTAATGTAGTTGCGGTTAAATTTTCAATAGCATTTATTGGTTGTTCAACTCCATATGTATATAATTTTGCATCAGTTATTTGAAAATAAACAACTGTATCTATTTGCATTGTTACATTATCTTTTGTTATAACTGGTTGTGGTGCAAAATCTTTAACTATTTCTTTTAAAGATACAGTACTAGCAATACGATCTAAAAACGGTATTTTAAAATGTAATCCATTTTCCCATGTTTCATGATAAGAACCTAATCTCTCAATTACATAAGATCTTGCTTGAGATACAACTTTGATATTTGGTAAAACAATTACTACGATTAATACAATTACTATAATTAAAAAACTCATATTTATTCCTCTACTTTCTCTACTTTAATTTTAGTACCATTTATTTCAAGTATTTTAACAATACTATCAACCTTAATAGTTTTATCTGCATATGCAGTCCATTTTTTTCCATCCACTTTTACTTCACCATTTAAATTTTTCTTTATTACTTCTGTTACAACACCTTTTGTACCAATAATTCTATCTAAATTAGTAAAAGTTTTTGATGTTTTTAATATTTTTTTTATCATTGGTCTTGTTGTTATTATTAAGAATAAACCTAATATTGTAAATACAGCAAATTGTATTACAAAATCTTCTATAAAAAATGACATAATTAACGCAACTATACCACTAGCTACAAACCAAATAGTTGTCAAATTTACTGTTAAAGCTTCTACAATAACGAGTAATACAATAATTGTTATCCAAATATAAAACATAATTATCACCTAATAAAATTATACTATAATAAATATTTAATATCAATTGTTTTTGATTTTATTTATAAAAAAAACAAAGTTATTTACCTTGTTTTTGATGTTGAATCTTCTTCTGTTTTATATGCTTTTTCATTAACAATTGTATTTAAAAAATTTATATCATCATTTTTAGTTTTTATTATTTCTGCAACATGTCCTGCATTTGATAATAAAATATTTTGATAATCATTTGCAAATTGATTTATATCAGTAATATTATTATAAACAGGTTCTCTATTTTCTAATTTTGCTATCAAATTTTCTATTTCTATATCTTTTTCTCTAACCATTTCACCTAAATTTTTTAATTCATTCATTAATTCTAAATCTATTTTTTTATTTTTAATGGTTTCTATTTGACCGTTTAATTTTTCTATTCGACCATTTAATTTTTCTATTTTCTTTTCTTTTTGTTGCAATAATTGTTTGAAATCAGCAATTAATTTTTTTAAATTTTCTTCTTGTTTTTTTAGAATTTCAGCTAAAGATTCTTTCATCTCTTCTGGTTTAACAACATACTCTTTTAATTCAGGAATATTAATACTTTTAGCACTTAATGTTCCTAATTTTGAGAAAACTTCTAAAAAAGGAGTATTAGTCATCTTATTAAACATATCTTTAGAAACTATACCTTTTCTACTGTTATTAATTGAATTCATAAATTCTCTTATTTTATCTCCTACTAGAACAGTAATATTATTAATTTTATTTGTTCTTGGTTTTCCATCTTGATTACTTGAAAATCTAGGAATTTGTATTGATGGTATTATATTAATTTCCGTTTGATTATCCATATTATTACCCCCTAATCCTCTTTCACTATTTGCATCATTACTTTTTTTATAAAATCCCATTCAACTTCTTTTTCTATGTTTTCTATAAAAAATTTACCATCTACTTCTTTAATTTCCCCTGAATTAATTGTCATCATATTTCCTTTTACTTCATCTGGATAATTATAAATAATATATTTTTTATTAAATTCTGGTACTTCAAAACAAAGAACTATCTCTATATCAAATGTCTTACCAACTGAATTTGTAATTGTTGTCATTTTCTTATTCATTTTACCATCCCTACTATTTTTATAATTATATCATACAATAACATATCATTCAAGCATTTTTATAAAAAAAAGAAGTCATTAACTTCTTATAATAAATAAATTTATCTTATATTAATTACAATATTTTTTTGTTTTATAATTAATCATTTTTTTACTCACTTATATCACTATCAATATATGTTTTTTCAATTATTAAATTTAAATTCTTTTATTGCTTTTTTAACATAAATCCAATATCTACCCATAGGTACTTTTTCAATTGGATCAATAATACTATTTTCTAAAACACCTGATAATGACAAAATTGTTTTGATTGAACCAATATTATCATCATTTGCGGCTAATAAAACCTTATCTAAATCTAATTCATCACATTTTTCAAGAGCTAAAAAAAGATTAATTTTATTATATCCTTTTCTTCTTTCAGTTGGTCTAATACTATAACCAATATGACCAATATGTTCAAAATATTCATCATTTAAATAATGTCTAATATTAACCATACCAATTATTTTATCATCTTCTTCTCTAATAAAAAAATAAGTTGTTCTTGGAACATTATTTGGTTCAACCTTTTCTTTTATTTTATTATCTTCTAAATAACTCAACCATTCAATATATGACTTATTTTTAATATATAAAGCTAATCCCCCATCACCATTTATATCAGAATTATTATTTATAAATTCATCTATATATTCTACAGCTTTTTTTTCATACTCTTTTGTTGGTACAATTAATTTAAATTTTAACATAAAATCACTCCTATATTAATATATTAAAATTTTATTAAACGGTCATTATTAAAGAAAGTTTTTAATTTTATCTTTATGTTTTATTTTAATAAAAAGCAATATTAAAATAGGAAGAAAAACATGTATTGGAATTGAATAAAATCCAAAAACAGGAACAAAATCAAACATATCTAATACATTTTTATATAGGAAAGGACATATTCCTAACATTAATAAACTAGAAGGAATTATTAAATTTTTATAATCACTGTTTTTTGATATATGAGATAATCCCTTTGATAAAACAATCACAAAAATAGCGATTCTTGTAATACCCGCTAAAACAAAATTAATTGTTATTAATCCTTCAATTCTTGTAAAAAATTCACCAACACTTATTATACGAGCTGCTTCATAAGAAGCAAATGACGTATTTTTTAAAAGAGGTACTCCTAAAACCAATATATTTCTAAGAATAATTAGAAGTAGCACTAAACCACCTATTAATATACTAGCTAAATAAGTTTTCTTTTGTTTGTTTTTTAAATCAAAACAATCAGCCATTCCTAAAAAAATAGTAAGTTCTGAAAAAGGAAGAAGAAATGATTTAAATGCAGAATCACCCATTTTTATTATTTTATGTTCAAAATATGGTTTTAAATTATCAAAATCCATAATTGGTACAGACAAAAGTATAGTAAAACCAACAGTAAGTATAATAGTTGCTAGAATAATAGGTCCCCATCTTCCGACTACTTTTATACCACTTTTTACTAAATAAATAACTATTAAAATTATACATATCATTATTGGTAATTGTGGTGTTTCTGGTAAGGTAGTAATCTCAATATACTCAGAAAAATTTCGTAAAACTATTGAACCTAAATACAAAGTATGCAATATAAATATTATAGTAATTATTTTTCCAATAATCCTACCAAATAATTGATCACATATTTCATAAATATTTTTTTTAGTAAAAACAGTCACTATTTTACTAAAAATTAATACAAAAGGTATATTTAAAATAAAAGAAAATATAAAACATATCCATGAATCTTGTCCAACTGATGAAGCAATATTTACTCCGATTATAACATTACTTCCAAATAAAAATAATATAATTAAAACTATTAACTGTCTTGATGATAAAGTATCTTGTTTAATCATAATTGTTCCTTTCTATTAAATTATTTATTTACAATAAATCTTATTATATCTGATGTTATTGGAAGTTTTATATCAAAAATATACGCAATCATTAAAATAAATGATATTAAAAATAAAACTAAATAAAAAATATTTTGTTTTTTTGATTGATTTTTTTTAATACTAAAATAATCATAAATAAAAAGCAAAGTGTATAGAACTAATGTTATAGTAAGCAGCATATTTTATCCCCCTATTTTATATAAGCAGTATTTAGAATTTTTATTTTTACTTCTAATTCAACATTAATATTTTTAAATTCTTTATCAAAAATTTTTTTATTTTCATTCCACTTTTTAGAATTAGTTAAATGTAATATTTTACCATATCCTAAAATATCAGTATTATAATCAAGTTGTATTTTTTTGATTATTTTATTTATTCTTTTTTTAATTACTTTTTCTGTTTCTTTTTGTAATTTTTTTAAATCATTATCAGTTAAAACTTTTTGTTTATTTTTTAATTCTCCTAGTGTTACATTAATAGATATAGAGTTTTTAATTTTTAAATTATTCTTAGAAGTTGATGTATATTTTTGAGATGAATCTAATTTTTTAATTTCAAACGAAATATTTTGACTACTTTTATTATCATTCTTTAATTTTGATTTAATAGTAATTATTCCACCTTCTAATTCACCTTTCGCAAGTAAATAATACTTTGTATCTTCACTATTTAAAAAATCAATCATTTTATCTTTTTTAAATATCGCAATTCCATTTAATTCACAAACTTTTTTATCATTATTTTTTACTAAATGAATAGCGGGTAAAGTTAAAGATACGCCTTTAGAATTTAAAATATTATATATTTTATAAATAGGAACAGCTTCTGTTGTACCTGTAACTAATTGATCTTTTTTTATTATATTTTCTATGTCATTTGATACTATTGGACTAGTTAATCCTTTTGTTTTAAGAATTGAAACCGCTGTTTTTTCTTTTGATACAACTAATTGTAGTGTTTCTCTAATTTCAGGGTCTCTAACAAACCAATCAAGAATAGAATTAATACCATCTTCTTTTGCTAGTTTTTCACTTATTATTATTATTTTAGATTCAGCAAAATAAAGTTTATTTGATACTCTTTTTTTAGCATTTCTAACTGCTTCAAAAATAGTTTTTCCTTTAGATACAATTATTTCAGATTCTATTGGATCACCTTGAGCTGTTTTTTGTAAATTATATATTTCATAAGTTATAACATAATTGTTTTTTTCTTTATCAATAGCCATTCCAGCTATAACAGTCATGTGATTTGCGCCTACATAATTCCAACAACCTGTATTTAATAAAAGGATAAATAATAATACAATTATTTTATATTTTCTTATCATTTAATCAACTCTGTTTCTAATTAAATTATTTTTATTAGCAATATCAAATGGTCTTTTTGTTAAAAGAGATAAAGGCATTTTAATAATATTATCTTTTATTTTTTTTAAACATCCTTCTTCAAAAAAATCTACTTGATATACTCCAAATGACTCTAAATTTAATATATGAATTAACCAATAACTTATAGCTATAACAAAACCAAATAAACCAAACATTGATGATAAAATTAATACAGTAAATCTAATTGTAATACTTGAAGCATTTAATTTTGGAACTAATAAACTAGTTATTCCAGTCATACCAACAACTATTATCATTGGGGCCGCAACTAGTTTTGCTTCAACAGCTGCTTGACCTATTACTAAAGCTCCAACTATACTAAGTGTTTGTCCAATTCCAGTTGGCATTCTTACTCCTGTTTCTCTTATTATTTCAAAAACAAATAGCATTACAAAAGCTTCAACAGATGCTGGTAACGGAACACTTTGTCTTTCCATTGTTAAATTTAAAAATAATTCAGTTGGCATCATTTGTTGGTGAAAAGCTACTACTGCTATATAGATTGCTGGAATACTACATGTAATTAAAAAACCAAGTATTCTTACTATTCTTGAAAAGGTTGTATAATAAAAATCTAAATAATAATCTTCACTACTTTGAAAATTTTCAGCAAATAAATATGGTAATGTAAGAACTACAGGTGTACCATCTACGATTACAGCAATTCTTCCTTCTAATATTTTTCCAACTACAACATCAGGTCTTTCTGTATTACCAATTGTTCTAAAAGGAGAAAACTTATTATCTTTAATTAATTCATTTATATAATTACTATCTAAAATACCATCTATATTTATTTGATCTAAACGACTATTTAATTTTTCTAATATTTTAGGTTTAACAATACTATTCATATAACAAATAGCTATTTTAGTGTTTGATCTTTTTCCTATTGTTTTATATTCTACTTTAAAATCATTTGTTCTTAATTTTCTATGTAGCATTGAAATATTTTGAATTATTGATTCTGTAAAACCTTCTCTTGGACCAAGAAGGATTTTTTCGTTTTCTGGTTCTGATATATTTCTAAGACTAAATTTTTGTGTATTTAATATTATAACTTCATTTAATCCATCGATAAATAGAACTGTTTCTCCATATGTAACGGCTTCTATTATGTCTTTTAAATTACTAGATTTTTTTATACCATTTACTTGTATTATTTTTCTTTCTATTATATCAAAATCATTTTTATGTTTTATTTTTGATAAAATAAGAGGTTTTATTATATTATTATTTATTACTTCAATATTAACTAATCCTTCACAATAAATTATATAATATTTCATTTTAGGATAGTGTTCATTTGTAATGTTTCTTTTTATAATTGTTGATACTTTATCAAATAAGTTATTAAATAATTCTATATTTTCTTCTAATTTATCCGATAAAACATATTTATCTAAATTATTATTTAATTTATTTATTTTATTTTCAATTAATAATTCTTTGTTTTTCTTATTAAATAATGACATATTAGTTTCCTTTCTAGACAAATTATTTTTAATATCTTTCCCTTTTTTTACCAATATATTCTAAAAACAGCACTAAAAAACTGTATTTAATTAAATACAGTTCTTATTATAATAAACCTTTACTTAAGGCTTCATTTACAGCTTCTATGATACCATCACTTGTTCTAGTCGCACCTGAAACAGTATCAACATTTGTACTTTGATAATCTATTATTTCATTTGTTACTACATCTACTGCTCTTTCATAAAATGAAGGAGTTTCATCAGATGATATTATTTCTATTTTTGTTATTTTATCATTTTTTATTGTTACACTAACAGTTAAACCTGGTCTATAACCTCTTCCAGTTCCTGTATAAGTTCCATCCTTATATTTACTGTTTTGAGTTGTTGTATCTATTGTTGTATCTGTTGTTGTGTCTGTTGTTGTATCTGTTGTTGTGTCTGTTGTTGTATCTGTTGTTGTGTCTGCTGTTGTATCTGTTGTATCAATTGAACTACTATTTTCAGTAATACTTGTCTTATTACTATTCATATTATTAGAAATTATTTTATCTGATAAATAATATGAACCTAAAGTAGCAGCAACTACAACTGTACTTAATGCATACTCATTAACTCTTTCTCCCATTGCATTTACTTTTGCATTATTTTTTGGACAAATAGAAACACAGTTGAAACATTGTATACATTCTCCACTATTTACAGAATCTACTTTGCTTAAATCAATTCCCATTGAACACTTTAAAGTACAAGCTTTACAACTACCACATGATGATCTTTCTTTACTAACTTTGTAAATTTTAAATTTTGATAGAATTGAAAATATAGCACCCATTGGACATAGATATCTACAAAAGAATCTTTCAATAAATAAACTTCCAATTACTACAAACATTAAAATTATTGTCCCTAATAAATATTCACTTAACAAATAATTAATATCAAATATTTGAGTATAAGCCTCGATTGGACTAATTCCTGTTGGTAATTGATAAATACCTGTCCAAACAAATACTATTAAAAATAGTAATATAAAATATTTTATATATTTTAATCTTTTATCTAAATCTTTATTTACTTTATATTTAATTTTAAATATTTTATTTCCAATTAAATAAATCCAATCATTTAAAGCTCCAAATATACACATCCATCCACAAAAGAATCTACCAAATAATATAGTAACTCCATATAACAAAAGAACAACTATACTATTTTCTAAAATATCTTTATAATCATTATTAAAAATCGAACTAAATAATTCTTTTGTTTGCGAGAAAGCAAAAATAACTAAAGCTGGTAACAAAAAGAAAAACATAACCTGAATAATAACTCTAAATAATCTAATTTTTTGTATTTTTTTCATATTAACCTCCTAAACTAATATATATTCTTTACTTAATAAAGAAATATTTTCTTTTATTTTATTACTACAATAAATTTCTTTTTGACCTGTTATAAAAATATAATCAATATTTTTTAGGGAATCAAGTAATTTTATACCCTCTTCTATACCCATTACATAGCAAGCAGTAGATAAACCTTCTGCATCTATAGATTTATCAGATATAATAGTCACACTTAAGACTTGATCATTAATTGGAAAACCTGTTTTTGGTGATATTATATGATTTTTTCTTTCATAATTACCTGATGTTACAACAGATTTATTAGAAATATTTAAAACACAAATACTATCAAAACTTATACCAAAAGGTTCTTGAATTCCAACTTTCCAAAGACAATTATTATTTAATCCTTTAACAAAAATATTTCCACCTAAATCTATTAAAGCGTTAGAAACATTATATTTGTTTAAAATATCAACAATTATATCAGTAGTATAACCTTTTACCATTGACCCTAAATCAATACCCATTCCTTCATATTTAAGCATTATTTTATTTTCTTTTTTATTTACTAATATATCTTTATAATTAATAAGTTTTTGCTTATTTAAAATATCTTCATTTGTATATTTTCCTTGCTTAACTAATTCAGTAATAGGTTTACAAGTAATATCTAAATATCCATTTGTTATATCTGAATATTTTATTGATTTTTCAATAATATCTAATAAATTATTTGATACTTCTACAGAGTCTATTCCAGCCATTTCATTTATTTTTGTTACTACACTATCTTTTTTAAATAAAGACATTTCATCATCAAAAGAATATATTTTATCGATTATTTCTTCAATAATTTGATTTTCAAATTCATGATCAAATTGTATATATAAATTAGTACCAAAAGCATATAAATTTTTCTTCATTTTTACCTCCTAACTTAATTAATAAGTACATTATAAATTATAATTGTGAAAATAATATGTAAATTATTAATAAATAAAAAAACCTTTTAAATATAAAGGTTTTAAAATTAATTATTAATTTATGGACAAGTTACTTTAAGAGTATAATTAGTAATATACATATCATTTGTAACGGTAATGATAACATCTGTAGTAGTTCCACTTGGAAATGATACTGTAGCAGATGTAGTACCAACTGTAATTGCATTACTATTAATCTTTATACTAGCATTTGAATCTTTTGTTTTTGTTGTAATTATTCCACTAATTCTTGTATTTAAATTAGTATTTGTTGAATATTCAAAATCGCCTGTTTTTGTTATTGTATATGCTGTATACATACCTGACCTTATTGTTATAGGTGAAGTAATAGCTAATAAAGTATCTGCTTTTCTTGTAACCATTATATTATATGTTTTAGTTTCATTAGTAGAAGAAGTAACCACTACTGATATATTGTTAACTCCAACACTTAATGGAATAGCGCTAGATTGACTTTCACTTTGAACCGTTTCAGCGCCTATTTTAATTGTTGAATTACTTGTTTCAGTTGTTGGTGTTATCTTAATTTCTGAAACTGAATTTTCTACTAAAATAGCGTAATTAGTTGTATCTTTAGAAAAACTAATAGAACCATTTGAGAATTCTAGAGCAGATAAATTTGATGTTGATGGAGCTGGTTTTAAACTATCACAATTTGAACTTACAAATGTCACTTTATTATTACTATAAGATAATTGAAAATCATTAATACACAATAACGCACTCTCAATTTCATTGTTATTACCTATTTTAACTGTACCATATGTTGGTTTTGTTCCTTTTACATTTAATGAAGCTAATTCTGTATCATTAACATCATATGTTGTATTTTTTTTAAAAACATCTGGATATTTAGAACTATCTATACTAGTCATTGCTATTCTCTTTTCCAGCGTTTCTAAATAACCATATACTGAGTCTTGTGAAGAACTCTTTTTGGCATTATCAATCATACCTAAAATAATTGGTGTTGAAATTAAAGCTATAATTGCTAATATCACTATTACAGCTAATAATTCAATTAAAGTAAATCCTATTTTCTTGTTTTCTAATTTTAATTCATGCATAACTAATAACCCTTATCTTTAAATATATGGTATCATACACAACAATAATTTATAATACTTTCTATATTATTATTAATTAAATTTTTTGAAATATAAAAAGAGTTATTAACTCTTTATATTTTTAAATATTACTTAAATCTAGTTTTTTAATATATTCTTTTTCTATTATTTTATCATATAATTCGGGTTGTTTCATTTTAGTTTGTTCATATGTTAATTTTAACATATTAAAGTATTTTGAATATAAACCATCTGTTTTAAAATCTATACTTTCAACTAATAATGAACATTCTTCTTCTGTAGTTTTTGTATAAAATAATCCTTGATTTATTTTATAGTCTTCTTTTTTTCTTAATAAAAAAGCTTTTTCCTCCAAAGTAAGTTTTTCATAAATACTAACTATTAATTCTTTTATTCGTTTTCTATAATATAAATTCTTTTGGTATATTTCTTTATCTCTAGAACTACATCTATCACATTTTTCTAACATACCTGCTATATGTCTTCCACCTTCACCAAAATTTATAAAATCACTAGGACTAATTTCAAATCCAGCTATTTCACCAATCATAAAATTTAAACCATGTATAGATATTTCTTCTTCTTCATCTTTTAATTGTTTTAACTGTTCTATAAATAGATTATAATCTTCTTTTTTAGCACCATATTTAGGATTATTATTAACACAATATGTTTTAGAAAACTCTACTGCTTCATCAATCGTTGTTATTGATTTGTTTTTATTCATAAAAATAATAGGTTTTAAATCATAATTATACATAAATGATTTTGCTAAAACAATTCTATCCTTTTTATATTCTAAACCTGATAAAGCATAATCTTTATCAATATATATAAAGTTTTCTTGAAAAATATATGTATCTTCTAAACCAACATTAATTAATAAATCATTAGAAGTATTTTTAAATTTTAAAGTATCATAATATGATTCATAAAATTTAGTTACCGCTCCATCATTTATTTTTTTATTATTTAAATATTCTATTAAATTAGCATTTTCTTTTAATATTATATATTCATCCATAGAGTAATCTATTAGTTTATTGAAATGAGCTAAGGATAATATTCTATCTAATTCTAGACTTCCAATTATATATTTGTCTTCTTCATCTGGATTTAATATTTTTTGTATTTGATATTTATCAATATTTCTTTTTTTTAATTTTTCACTTTCTTTTTTTGAATCTACAAATGGTGAAGCAAGACTACAACTATCTTCTACTACAGATAAAATTGTACATTCTAATATATTTTTCATATCCGATATAAAATCAAAATTAGATAATTTTCCTCCTGCTAAAATAAATTTTTCTAAATTAGGAGCACTTCTAGGTAAATATCTAAATTTATTTTTATATGATATTCCAAATTTTAAAAGTTCAGGACTAATTCTTAAATATTCTAATTTTAGAAAATTGCACTTTAAAAATAATTCTTCATAATTTACTTCAGCTAAATTAATATTATCAAAAACTATCGTTTTTGAATTTACTATAGTATTTGATATTTTATTTATTTTTGAATATGAAAATTTTAATTGAGATTCTGTATCGTTAAATACTCTAAAATCTTCTATAACACAAGAGTTAAAATTAATCTCTTTATTCAATTTTGAAAAATCACATTCTTTTTTTATTATACATTTATCAAAAATTAGTTCATTTAGATTTCTAAAATATCTTTTGATTAATGTTAAAAGCAAATTATCTACTTGGGTATTACTAATTAATATTTTTTCAGTATTTAGTAATTTTTTTCTTAAATCACAAATTTCTAAGCCCTTAACATGTACGAAAATATTTGGATCTGCATTTATTACAGAATTTATAAAATCTAAGAAATCAAGTCCAGAATTTTTTGAAAAACTTGAAAAACTTAAACAGTTAAATGATTCAATGTACTCAGATTTCATATTATCAAATCCATAGTCACCATTATATGTAGCTCCAATTTTTATTATTTGATAATAATCAAGACATCTTCTACGTGCTGGCTTTTTATGGGTATTCATGACATTAATATCATTTTCTTGATTAATATAATATATATCTGGATATTTTGAAAATAAAATATCATTAACTAATCTAGCATAAATATCAGATGAATTCATAAAATCACTCCATTTAATTGTTTATTATATCATAATTTTTAAAAATTAAAAGAGTTTTTAACTCTTTATACTTAATTATTTAATTATAATTTTTAGAAATTTTTTTGACCATTTCTAATTAATGTAGCATATGGCTCTTGAATAGTTAACACTTTCATATATTACCTCTTTAATTACAACTGTTTAACTAATGATTTTTCTTTATCATCTTTAAGTTTAAAATCAATATTAATTTTATTACAAATTAATTCTTCTACAACATTATCAATATCATAGCATTCATCACTAAACATAATATTATCTAAATTTTCTTCAATTTTTTTTAATCTATCTTGCTTTCTTTCATATCCACTTTCATTATTAATAATAGTTTTTAAAATGTTCATAATTACTCTTCTTTCTTATAAATATTTTATCAAAATTTATTTATTTTATCAATTACTTTTTTTGTCATTTGTAAGCTATTAGTTCTAGGACTTATTTTATATTTATCTTCTGATGAAATTTCCGCTAAAGTTAAACCACTATCAATCATAAATATTTCATCAAATCCAAATCCATTTTCACCCCTACATTTATCAGATATTACTCCATCTAAAGTATAAGTACATACATCACTAAAATCTTTTGTTACAACAGCAATAGAGTTTGTATAATGACACTTTCTATTATTAATTCCATCTAATTTTTTTAATAATTCAAGATTCTTAGTATGATCATCTGCATTCATCCATCTTGCTGTATGAACACCTGGAAATCCATTTAATCCATCTATTGAGATTCCTGAATCATCTGCTAAACAAATAGATTTTTCATCATATTCTTTTACTAAATTATATAAACAATTTGCTTTTTCTAGTGCATTACCTTCAAATGTATCTTGTTCCTCTGTTACAATTAATTGTTTATTTAATATTTCTTCCATTTCTTTTAATGAAAAAACTTCATATTCAGAATATATCTCTTTTATTTCTTTTATTTTTCCTTTGTTATCACTTGCTAGAATTATTTTCATATTAATACTCCATTCTTTATTTATAAATATTAATTATATTTTTCATTTAATACGTGTATATATTTTTTTCTCATTACTGTTAAAATCTCATCAGCTATTATTATTGAAAAATCGATTGGACTAATATTTGTTGTATCAACTTTTATAACTTGTTTCACACTACTTTTTAAAACAGGAATAGCCTCTTCCATACATTCATTATACTCTAGTATATTATCTAAATTTAAGAAATTTCTTTTTTCTAAAGCTAGAAATCCTATATAATCTCTTTTTAACGATGTAAAAGCATCTGTATATCCAATAACAAGTAAATCTATTAATTCTTTAGAAGTTTTTGAATAATTCTTGGTAATTTCATCATACTGTTCTTTTGACAAATCACAAAGTTCTTTCATTCTAATTAATTCTTGTTCTTTATAATGAAGTGATTCTAATTTTTTTAATAATTCTATATTATCTGAAAAAATATCAGTAATTAAATTATCTTTTTTATTATCAAAAACTATATCTAGTACTTCTTTTAATCTTTTAAAAATAGGTAATGATACATCTTCATTTGTAATTAAACTTTTATATATATTTTCATAATACCATTTTTGTTGATCTTCTCCTCTTTTTAATAAAGAAAAGTCCCTGTTTCCTGTTTTACCAAACTTAATCATAAAATCTTCTAAATTATTTATTTTATCAGCACATACAACTAATTTATTTCTAAATGGTAAATTTTTAGTTTCATCTATTGTATGTTGTTTTCTCATCTCCCAAGATAGACTTTTATCAGGTTCAGATGCTCCACTTACTAACGATTTAATATCACTTCCAAATTCTTTTTCAATATCTTCTAAAGTATAATTTGTATCTTCTACTACATCATGTAAATATCCAGCTGCTACAACATTATCATCATAACCAAATTTTTCAAGTAATTTTCCTACTGCTATTGGATGTATAATCATTGGTTTTTCTGGTTCGTTTTTTCTTACTTGTCCTTTATGCGCATTTATCGCAAATGCTTTTGCTTTTTCTTTCATACAACACCTCACATATTAACTATAACAAAAATACAGGTAATATTTACGTCACTTTAATTTATAATTTCATATTTGATAATTCTTTTTATTTCAAAATGTCTAATTGCTTTTCTATTTTGGCAAAATGCTTTACAGTGCCATATATCTGAAAATAAAAACATTTCTAATGGTTCAATAATTCTTTCATTTGGTCCTTTATTAAATGAATAATAAGTAATTTTAATTTGTTTTTTTTGTTTTATAGATTTATTAATAAAATTAAATTTTTTATTAAAATCATTATCTATTATTGTTTCATCTTCTTGTTTCCTTTTTATATAAATTCCCTTTATTTTATTTTTAATAACTAAAATATCTTCTTTTAATTTTTCATCTGTTTCTTTAATAATTAATTTTTCCAAAGTATCTAAATCTTCTTCATTAAATTTACGAACAGGTAATTTAAATTTATTCCCCATTACATAACCACCATATGGTCCTTTAATTGTTTCAATATATATTCCGGATTTATCCAAATCTTCTTTATATATTCGAATCATTCGATCAGATACTTCAAGAATTTCTGATAATTCTCTAATTGAATATTTTTTACCATCTTGTAAAAGTTGAAGCATAGTTAAAGTATTTGATAATTTCGACATATCTTTACCTCCGTATTTAATAAATATTATATCACAACATAATTAATTATTTAATTTTTAATAAAATATTAGTATTAATTTAAAAAAAACAATTTATATTTACATTTCTAAATAATAATGGTAGTATATTAAACAATTAATTATGAGGTGGAAAAAAATGGATAAACTTAGTTTTTTTAATAATTTGAATATTGTATATGAAAAAATCAAAAATAAGGAATTACCTTTTAATAAAGAAGCTTTTTTATATGTAAAAAGATTTATTAGTAACAATCCAAATGATGAAGATGTAATAAGTAACAAAAAATATTTAATTAACTTCTTTCAATCTCCTTTTTTAACAGATGGTTTAATGGATTCATTTAATTTACCTGATAAGTTTAAGTATTTTAAAATTCAAGAAATATATAAAAATCTACCAATTGAATTTATCAAAGAATATGGAATATATTTTTATGAGATATTTGATACTCCAAGTGAAAATTATGGAAAATTAATAAAGTCAAGTATTAACTTAGCTAAGGATGAAGGAATGTGTTCATTTAATGAAGAACAAATAAAAAATCTATTTGATTATTACGATAACAACAATATATTATTTAAAAGTAGTAAGGATACATATCGTGATTACTTAACAGAATTATCGCGATATTATAATAAGTCAATTTCTATAACTGATCCTGACTATAAAGAATTTTATGATAATGAAGAATATAAATATAAAATAAATGGTCAAATAATAGATGAGTATAAAATAAGAACTAATTATATAAATAAAAAATTAGGCATAAGTGGTGAAATATTTGCTTTTGAAGTAATTAAAGGTTTTCAAAATGCTATTTTTACTGCTAAAGATTTAGGAAATGGTTTTGGGTATGATATGTATTATCAATCTACTACTGACAATCAAATTTATGAAAATTTAATTGAAGTTAAAACAACTAATAGGTTAAATGGTTCTGATTGTTTTTCATTATCAAAAAATGAATATAATACAATGATTAATGCATCTAATGAAGAAAATACAAATTATTATATTTATAGATTATTTTTAAATGCTAATGGATATTTTGATATTTATTTGCTATATTTTCAAGAAGAAGAATGTTCTTTTAAGTCTGCTTTTTATGAAAATGATCAAATGGAATATTCATTTAATATAATTGAGAATGATAATTATGTTTTTTCAAGAAAAGAAAAATCAAACTTATTACAACTATAAAAAAGATAAAAATAACTTTATCTTTTTTGATTAATAAAACATATTATTTTTACAACTTTATAACATTATCTTATTTAGATAAATATTTTCTCTACTTTAAACCAAACATTTGCTAAAACATTAAATTTACTATATAATTGATATGAAAGAAAAGGTATAAAAATGAATTTTGAATTAGGAAAAACAAATAAATTAGAAGTAAAATATAAAAATGATATTGGATATACATTAAAGAATGAATTTGATAATGAAATCTTTTTACCATTTAATCAAACTGACAGAGAATTAATAATTGGAGAAACTATTGATGTTTTTGTGTTACTTGATTCTAAAAAAAGATTAGTAGCTAGTTACAATAAACCATTTATTAAAGTTGATGAACCTGGATTTGTTAAAGTAACAAACGTTGTAGAAAATCTTGGTATTTTTATAGATAATAACGTTTTAAAAGACCCTATTATATCAAGTGATGATTTACCACTTGATGATAAATTATGGCCTCTTATTGGTGATACTGTTTTATGTAAATTAAAGACAACTTCAACACAACTTATTGCAAAACTTATTTCACCAGAAGAAGCTAAAAGTTTATTTAATCCAACTACAAAACTTGTGAAATTTCAAAAAATTAATGCAATTGTTCTTAAAAACGGATCACAAGGTGTTAATTTAATAACATTAGAAGGTCATAATATATTTGTTTTTTATAAACATAAAAGAAGAGATTATCATATTGGTGAAGAAGTAACAGTTACTATCAATAATGTAGGTATTAATGATAATAGTTATAATGGTTCACTATTAAGTTCTAAAGTTCCTTTAATGGAAGAAGATGCTGATATTATTTTAAATTATTTAGAAAATAATGATGGAATGATGGAATTAAATTCTAAATCAGATGTTGAAGTAATTCAAAATTATTTCAATATGAGTAAAGCTTCATTTAAAAGAGCTCTTGGAAATTTATACAAAAAAAGACTTATTAAATTTATAGATGATAAAACTTTCTTAGTTTAATGAAAAAGAATATGAATAATAAATGATAAAATTTATTATTTTTTTATACAAAAAATTAGCTATTTCTAGCTAATTTAATTACTCTTTTAATTTTAATGAAGCTGTTATAACCATATCTGTTTGTTCATATGCTAAACCTTCTTTAATTACATCATCTATTCGCCTAAAGCATAAATTTTCTAATTCACAAGATTCAATTGAATTATTTATACTTTCTAAATTTCCTGATAAAGCTATATGAAAACATTGACTAGAACCACCAAATATTCCACTTAACTTAACTTCCTCAGAACTGTATAATTTAAGAAAATCTAATGTTGTAATTATTTTATTTTCTTTAAATTTTAATAATATTGGAGTTGGTTCATATATTTTATCAAGTATTTCTAATTCGATTTTTAATTTTTCAAATAGAATTCTTTTTACAGTTTCTATAGGTGATTCAAATAATTTTATTTCATCTCCTGGAACACCCAAAACATTAGGAAAATTATCTTTTGTTTCTGGTCTATATCCACATAATACATAATCTGTATAAAAGATAGTTCCATTTGGTCTTTTATTTTCTACTGATAAAGTAATGATAATATCTACTGTTTGTCTTCCTATATTAAAAGGAGTTACTTTATTTTCAATTGACTTTCTAATTGTTTCAAACCCTCCGATATTACACATTAAAGCTTTTGTTCCTTCTGAAGCAATTTCAATAAACTTATTGTAGTCAGCATCTAATATAGCTTTTCTTAAATCAGAAGCATGCCACTCTATTCCAGAATTATTTTCTGGATTAATAAAATCTAAATTTAGTTCAATGTTTTTTTCTTCTAATACATTTAAAATATCTTCTTTATTACCAGTAACAAATGTATCAATATTTTCTTGTTTTACTAGATTTGAAATATTTTCTATCCAATCTTCAAAACTATTGTAGTCAGGTATGTGTTTTATTTTTATTCTATTTAAATCAATACCTTCAATATATAGTGATTGTAATATCATTTTTTCTCTAAAATGAGCTAAAAATGGATGTCTTGCACTTCCTACTTCATAACAGCTTCCCAATCCTATTACTACTTCATCAAAATCATTTAATAAATTTATTATTGCTTGTATATGTCCTTTATGTGCTGGGGCAAATCTTCCTATAAATAATGCTTTTTTCATTCTTATTCTCCTTAATTTATAAATTACAAAAAATATTTTGTAATTAATGAACTTTTTTTTGAGTTTTTGTGGTATTTGATTTTATCTACTTTAAGTATTTATAATTATATTAATTTTTTTCTAAAATAATATCTAATTAAATTAAATATAATTTTATACTTATTATATAGATTTTGTTTATATATATCAATCCTTTAAATAGTAGTATTAAATATATTTTTAAATATTTTATCAGTTTAAGTATTCTAATCTTAAACTAATTATTAACAAAAAAAAAGAGAATAATTTTTCTCTTTTTAATATACTAAATTATTAGTGTCATATAAAATTATTTCAGTTAAGATAAAATTATTCTATTATCCTTTTATTGTTAATTAAATTCTTTTTGTTTTTTGATATTCTCTTTTAGTTAATTCATCTTTTATTGACTTATCTAGTTTTTCAATATCAACTAGGTTACATTCATCATAATACTTTTTAAATTCTCCAAGAAAATAAATTGCTTCATCAGTTATATAATGAATAAAATTTAGTTCTTTTTCAGTTAAATATTTATTATATTTAATTAAACTAGATGGTTGAGACTCTAAAGTTTCATATATATAATCATCAAAGACTTCTTCCTTAATTATTTTTTTACTAGAAACAATTTTTAGAGCATCTGTCATCAATAAGTCATTTTTTAAATCAGTATATTTAATTATATAATCAAAAGAAATTAAATCATTATAATCATATTTACTAAATAAATCTATTAATTCATCATAACTTAAAAAAACTTCTTCAACCATATTATTCACCAACCTTTAACAAAACATCGTTTACTGTTTTATATACTCTTTTTTCATTTTTATCTATTTTATTTTTAATCTCTTCTTCTAAGTTTATTCCAAGTATTTCAGATATTCCCATTAAATATATTGTAACATCTGCAAGTTCTTCTCCTAAATCATCTTTTTTCTTAATATAAGCCATATATGCTTCTCCCAGTTCACCATATGCTTTGCAAAATTCTTGATGCACATCTGTTACATTAAATCCTTTGTTTACTTTATTTTGATATACTGCTTTTTGTAATTCTTTAAAATCTATCATAAAACCCTCCTTAATTATTTCTAGTTTCCTCAATATATTTTTTTATTAAGAATTTAGATAATGTTACATCAGCATCAGCTAAATCATAATCTAATAATTCTTCAATATTAATCCATTTATATTCTGAATGTGTAACAAGATTAAATTCACCTTCTATATAATCACATTCATATAATTTTAAATCTACTATATGACCTGGATATTCACATATACTATGTGTAATATAATCTTTTATATTTGTTTTTATTCCAAGTACTTCTTTGAATGCTCTATCAAGAGTTTTCTTTTCATCTTCAAGTCCAACTCTTCTACCACCAGGAAATTCCCATTTACCTATTAAATGATCTTCTTTATTTCTTCTTGCAATTAAACATTTTCCATCTTTCATAATTAATGCACATACTACATCAAGTATTTTTTTATTTGTAGATACATTAGTTATTTCAAATGGAATACCGTTTTTTTTAACAACTTGTTTTAAAAATAAATTAATTGCAGAACTCATTGATAAACCTAATTCTGTTAAAACCATAGTTGCTTCTTTTTTTACATTACTATCTATTTGTATATTAATAGCACTTGTTTTATTATCCATTATTCTCACCTCTTAAAAAAGAATATCATTTAAAAAATGTATTGTCAATACTTTTCTACATAAATACTACAATATTACTACATACACTAATTTTAAGAGGTTTTTATTATATGTATAATTGACTACTTATATTTTTTTAACTATTCAAAAAATAATATACCAATACTAAAAAATTATTTACTTTCACTTATTTCTCTGTGATTTTTTTCATTTTGAATCAATATTATTAAAAAAAGGTAGCGATGCTACCTATTAAATCTTATATAATTTCAATATGCTTATTTTTGTCCTTAATTTGTAAGAATAATTCCCTACATACACCACAATATCTTAATAAGTTTTATTATAAAAAGATAATTATATTTTTTTTATTTATGTCTACTTTTATATTACTTTTTCTTCCTTTAATTTGCTTATTATTCTTTTGCAATTATTTTTATCTTTATATGTAAATGAATTATTAATATTATTTAAATAATTATCCTCTACTTTAAAATCATTTTGAAAATAATATTCAATTTTTTCAATTATTTTATCACTATTTTCAATAACTTCACCAAATCCATCTTTAGAATAATCGAAATATCCAATTTCATATTGGTGTTTGTAAAATTCATCTCTATCAAACTGAAAATAAATTAATGGTTTTTTTAAATAAGAAAAATCAAAAGCAACACTAGAATAATCTGTTATAAGTAAGTTTGATTCTCTGAACATTTTTTTATAATCAACATCATATGCAGATATTATTTTAATTCTATCATTTTGAAATTTTTTAAAATAATCTTCATATCCAGCCATACCAGGATGAATATTAAAATTTAATATAAAATTGTTTTTCTCTATCAAATTATACAAATCATCACTTTGTAATAATTTAGAATACTCTTTATAATATTGACTTTCATCAAAACTATCTTTAATTTCATGAAATCCGCAACTTAAGATTCTACCAGATAAAGTTCTTCTCCAAGTTGGAACCAAAGAAATAATATTTTTTGTTTCTGATTCCAAATAATCAAAGCGAGGTAAGCCTGTTAATAAAATATCATTTTTATCATAAAAATATCTATCAGATTCTATTTCATTTCTTTCCCCATAATTAGAAATAATAAAATAATCAATATTAGCATTATATTTATTAACTGATTTTGAAACATTATTATGGATTACACCATGTTGTAACCAAACAAATTTATAATTCAATAAATCAGTATAGTATTTTAGATTTTCCATTCTAAAAGGTGTATAAAACTGTTTGGCTGCATGAGATGAGGTAATTAATTTACTATTAATAAATAAGTATTTATGTTTTAAACTATTTTGAATTACAATTTTACCTATTTTTTTTAGTCTTTTATAGTCCTTATTTTTTTTAGCAAGTATAAAATATGTATTCTTTGCTAACTTTTTCTCATTTTCATTTATATATTTAAACATTGCTTCACCATTATCGCCAGCTTTTTTTGGTCTATCATTTAATAATATATATTTTTTGTTTTTTTTATTTAATAATCTTGAAAAAGCAAAATATTTATACTTGTATGCAATGTATAGAAAGGTTTTAATTTTATAAATAATATTATAATTTCTTTCACTTTTAATTACAATATTATTATTAAATGAAATACTATAGTTATTATCAAAACATTTTATTTTTTTGTCATTAAGGGAATATTTCAAAAAACTAAGCATTGAAAAATTTGAAACATGAAAATTAATTTTTTCATTGTTTATAATATTCAATGAAAATGTACTCTCAAAAACTGGAATTCTAAACTTAATAAGTCTTATTTCATTAATTTTAAATTCACCATATTTTATATCATATGATGAAGTTGTTTTTTCATTATAATAATTTTCATATTCATTATTATTTACATCAAAAAATTTAAGATTTATATTACTTATATCATAATCATTATACATGATATCAATCAATAAAAAATTATTTTCCTTTTTGATTTTTTTAATTTTAAAATGAATTTCATTAAAATTACCTATACAATAATTATTAAATATAATATTTCCACTATTATTTATATATAATGAAGTTTCCTCTTCTAATGATTTGATAATAAAATATTTTTTATTTATTTCATTTACTATTTTACTTTTTAAAAAAATAAATTCGTAATCTATATTTTTTATATATTTTTTATACTCATTTACAATTTCATTATAATCTTCTTGTTCTTCAAAAAATTCTCTTTTAATCTTTTTTAATTTATTTAATGATTCATATAAAATATATTCTTTTATATATTCCTGTTTATCACCTTCTATAGTTTGAATAACTTGTATTGAATTTGCAAGTTTATTTAAAATATTATTTTCTTCCAATCCACTTGATTCTTTATAAATAAATTTAACATTTTCATAAACATAACCAAACTTTTTGTTCATGCTATATAACCTAAAATTCATATCAACATCATCATTAAATTCTAGCATTTCATTAAATCCTATAGTATTTAATATTTCATATTTGTAAAAAGATACTTGATTTGATATTATAAAATTTTGAGGTTCTATTTCTAAATTAACAATATAATTTTCTTTTTTAAAATTTATATATCTATTATTTATTTTTTTTCTTTCATATGAATATGCAGGTATAGAAACTATATCAATAACATCATTATTATTTTCAAAAAAATTATATACTTCTTTCAAAGTTTTTTTAGAAAATGAATTTTTACAACTAATAAAATTAACATATTTTCCCTCACAATATTTTAGGGATTCATTTTTAATTTTACTTTTATATATAGAATTACTATTAATTATTTTAATATTATTAGGATATTCTTTACTATATTTTTCTATTTCAATATTAATTAGACCAATAAATATTACTTGAATATTTTTTTTGAATCCAATCGTTTGTGATATTAAGCTTTTTATTGCACTTTCATCAATATTTTCCTGTATAGAATTTGTTATTACTATAGAGAATTTAAACTTGTATTTTTCTTGTTTATTCATATTATTTACTCCTTAAAACATCAATTATATTATTAATAATATAATTGCAATTAATTAATTATATCATGTATAGAAAATAACTAAAATAAAAATGATAATTTTTTTAGAAAAAGCAATTATTTGAAGCTAAATCTAACAATAATAATAATTTAAATAATATTATTACATCTAATTTATAATTAGATATTTATTGGAAAAAATCAAAAAAAATTGAGAGCTTACACTCTCTTCAGGAAGAACTTATTATTGGTTTATTCAATAATAAGTTGCTCTAATATAATTAAAAATCAAATAAATTATTTTAAATAAGTTTATTTAATCACTATAAATTTTATGGGATTTTAAAATTTTGCAACCTAATTTTCCATAAAATTTATTATTTAATTAAAAAAATAATTCTTGCATGATCAAAATGTAGTCAGCTTTATTTGATTATATATTTACAATATATATCTTTCTTACTTGTTCCATTCCATACATTTAATTTTTTATCCATTAATTTATTTAATGTAAAATCTCTTTAAAATAATATTAATTCTTTCAAGATTAAAATTAAATTTTATCTAATTTCTTCATTGTCATTACTTTTGTTAAATAATAATATAAAGTTCTTAATTAATTCTACAGCACCATCTATACCAACTTTACTAGTATCAATGCATAAATTATAGTTTTTTGCATCTCCCCAATTTTGGTTAGTATAAAATTTATAATAACTTGAACGTTCTTTATCCTCTTTTGTAATTTGTTTAGAAGCTTTTATTATATCAACATTGTTTAGTCTACAATATCTTTCTATTCTTGAACCAAGTTGTGCAGTTATAAATATATTAATTACATTAGTATAATCTTTTAATACATAATCAGAACATCTTCCAATAATTACACAAGATTGTTTATCAGCTATTTCTTTTATAAATTTAGATTGTTCATAAAATAATTTAGCTGGCAAAACCTGTCCTCCAAAATACATTAAATTTGTAGGCCTTTTTTCATCATTTTTAGTAACATAATCAGTTGTTTCCCCAAATTCTTTGGCAGTTTCATCTACTAATTCACCATTATAACACTTTATTCCCAAATTTTTTGCTAGCTTTTCACCAATATATCTTCCACCACTACCATTTTCTCTTTCAATAGTAATAATAAGATTATTCTTCATCATTATTTCCCCCTTTATTCTTTTTTAATTTAGTTATGTGTACTTTTTTCATTATACATCTTGCAAGCGGTTGTGCTAATAAAACCTCTGTCCAAAATGCTACACAAAAATTTCTAGGCCAATGTGCAAAAAAAGTTAAAAAAGGTTCCCAACTTAATTTCATACTTCCTATAGTTCCACCTATGATTGTCATACTAGCACTCATCATAGTTACACAAAATAAAATATTAAATAATATTTTAGTATTAAAACTATCTGTTGGCTCCGTAAAACGTTCAACTAATTTACCTGCAATTCTACCAACTATAAAACTTTCTAAAAGAAAAGCTACTATAAATATTATTGGAACTAGCTTTAAAATAATGATTAAAACATCTAATCCTAATCCCCCCATTGCTGTTCCTACATTTAATAATAACATTACAAATACAGTTATTATACAAATAGTAAATCCATATAATAAGCCTTCCTTTTCATTTTGTGGTAATCTAATTTCACCCATACTATTCCTCCTTATATCTTTTTAGACACCTAAAGAGTATAGCATATTTTAAAAGTTTAGTGTAAGAGGAAATTTGAAATTTTTTTATTTTAATATTTTACATATTATTTATATATATATTTCATTCTAAATTAATATTATATTATAAGATATTCCTTTCAGATTACAAAAAAAAGAGTTTTTATATCATCAATAAACTACTTATTTAAATGATTCTATTTACTCTTTCTATTACATATTTTTTATATCTTCAAAACTCATTTCCAGAACTATTGAAAAATTCTTAGTATAAATATTTTTCAGTTATATTAAAAATATATCTATTTTTATCTCCAATTTTCTTGTTACTATTATTAGCTGTTATGAACAAATTAAACACTGATTAAAATAATCCTGGTACCCAAAATGGTACCTAAAAATAATAAAAAGGCTATGAAGCCTTATAAACCAACAAAAATGGAGCACATAGTGCTCCTTCAGGGGGTTTTGGTTGTACTCTCACACTTTATACCGTAAGAGTACTAACGTGAATACTATCACGCTATTGTAATTATAGATTGTTTACAAAAAAAAGTCAATATAATAATACATATTTTTAATCCAAATCACAATTTTTCTTAATATAATCAAGGATAAATTTATTTTCAAATTCATTTGAATATTTTTCTAAAAATTCCATACTATCCTCTTTAGCTTTAAGTAAAATTTTATAATCTCTCTTTAAATCAGAAACACTAAATGACATATCTCCACTTTGCTTAAAACCAAAAATATCTCCACTTCCTCTTAATAAAAAATCTTCTTCACTAATCTTAAAACCATCATTTGTTTTTGTTAAAATATCTAATCTCTTTGTTTCATTATTACTTATTAAAATACAGTAAGATTGAATATCATTTCTTCCAACTCTACCTCTTAATTGATGTAGCGCTGACAAACCAAATCTAAATGCATCAAAAATAACAATCATTGTAGCATTTTTAACATCAATACCTACTTCTATTACCGTTGTACTTATTAATATTTGAATCTCATTTTTATAAAATTGATCCATGATATTATCTTTTTCTTTATTACTCATTTTACCATGTAAAATACCTATTTTATAAAACTTACCAAAAGCTTTATTCATTTTTTCTTCTAACTTATAAACATTTTCTAAATCAATTTTATCACTTTCCTCTATTAAAGGAGCAATTACATATATTTGATGATCACTATTTAATTGAATAAACATCTGTTCTAATACATCTTTTATTTCTTTTTCTTTTTTAATATAAGTAATTATTTCCTTTTTACCAGTTGGTAAAGTTCTAATATTAGAAATATCCATATCACCATATAAAGTTAAAGCATAAGTTCTAGGTATAGGTGTAGCACTCATATATAAAACATCAGGAGTTATTCCTTTATTTTTTAAATTACTTCTTTGATTAACACCAAAACGATGTTGCTCATCAGTAATAACAAGACCCAAATTCTTATAATCAACATCATTTGTAAATAAAGCATGTGTACCTACTATAATATCAGTAAATCCATTTTTTAAATTATTATATATTTCTTTTTTCTCTTTACTAGAATTTTTCCCAGTAAGTAAATCAATATTTATATTATGATTTTTAAATATATTTTTAATACTTTTAAAATGTTGATTAGCAAGTATTTCAGTAGGAGCCATTAAAGCACCTTGATAACCACTTAAATAATTAATATATAAGCTTATAATCGCAACTATTGTTTTACCACTTCCTGTATCACCTTGTAATAAACGATTCATTCTACGTTCATTTATTAAATCACTATATATTTCATTTATACAAATAATTTGATCATCAGTTAAAACAAAAGGAAGTTCATTTATTAATTGTTCTATCTTTTTATAAGACACTTCTCTTTTTAATCCTATTTTATTATTTTTATTATTTTTTAAGTAATTCATCTTATTCATAAACATAAATAATTCTTCATATTTTAATCTATTTAAAGCACTATTTAATAGTTTTATATCTTTTGGATTATGAACTATTTCAATTGCTATATTTTTATTTAAAAAATGATATTTTAGTTTTAAATAATCAGGAATATAATCTGTAACATTAATATTATATAAACAACTATTTATATAATTTTTTATATGATTAATACCTATCCCATATGTTGTATGATAGATTGGTTCAATTCTTGAACTTTTTATTAATCCAAAATTCAAATCACTAACAACTATTGTATTATGATTTTTATCTAGTTTTCCAATAACAGTTATTTCAGTTCCAATTTTTAATTTTGATTTTAAAAAACCTCTATTAAAAATATTAATATTAAATATATTATTAGATGTATTTAATTTAAAACTCATTTTATCTTTCTTTTTATTGAAATAAAAAACATTAGGAATATTTTCTACTATTCCATCTATTATTATTTTATCACCATCATTTAATATACTTAAATCACTTCTTTCAATGATGTCATATCTAAATGGATAAAATTCAATTAAATTTTCTATATTTCTTATTCCTAATTTATTTAGTAAGATTAAATTTTTAGGACCTATACCTTTTATATCTTCAAGATTCATATATCACAAACTTTATTTCATTATATAAAACATTTGTTCGTTTGTCAAATAAAATTAAATAATTTACAAAAAAATAAAAAAAACGCTTGACATATTAAACGTTTTCGATTATTATAGTAATCACCAATTCAGAGAAATTGAATTGGCGCTAGTATCACACTAGCCAACCCCTTTTTATTCTTTTATGGAACTGTTCTTCAGGGGGACAGTTTCCTTTTTTTTATTCTTTTATGAAAAAGTTGACTAATCTAAAAGCAATACTATATGCTTTTATGTTTAAAGTATATCAATAAAAAAAAATACTGTAAATAGTATTTTTTTTGTTTTTGTAAATTTTACATAACTTTACAGTTTTTGACAATCAGGACAATAATATGTTCCTCTTCCTCCAACTTTAATTTTTACTATTTTATTTTTACAATTTAAACATTCATTATTTTCTTTTCCATGAACTAATAATTCATTTTGAAATTTACCATGAATTCCTTCACTTGATTCATAACTTCTTATTGTTGTTCCACCTGCTTCTATAGCTTTTTCTAATACTTCTTTTGTATATTTAATTATTTTATTTAATTCTTCTTCTTTAAGTTCATTTGCTTTAGTAAGTGGATTTATTTTGCTTAAAAATAATATTTCATCTGCATATATATTACCTATTCCAACTATTATACTTTGATCTAAAATAACTGTTTTAATAGGTGTTTTTTTGTTTTTATATTTATTTAATAAATAACTATAATTTAAATCTATATCAAATGGTTCTAAACCTAATTCATTAATTGGTTTTCTTGTATTTAATTCTTCTTTTTTTATTAAGTGCATTTTACCAAATTTACGTGTATCAGCATATCTTAATTCTTTATCATTATCTAACTTAAATATAACATGTTCATGTTTTGATATTGAATCATTTAAATTTCTAAAAATATACTTTCCTTCCATTCTTAAATGGCTTAATAAATAATAATTATCTAATTCAAAAACAAGCCATTTTCCTCTTCTATTTATTTCATTTATAGTTTGATTTATTATTTGTTTTTTAAATTGTTCTATATTTGGATATTCAATAATATTAGGATAAATTATATTACAATCAATTATTTTTCTACCTCTTAATATTTGATTTAAAGTATTTTTTACTGTTTCTACTTCTGGTAGTTCTGGCATAATATCACCTCTAATTTATTATATCACAATAAATAAAAAGTTTATTATTTTATATATTTTCAATTAATTGTTTTAAATTATTATTTTTAATATAGTTAAGTAGGTTATAAAATATTTCATTATCATTATATCTATTTCTATCAAATTCAATAAAAACATCCGCAATGGTATTTGCTCCATTATTTATTAATTCTTTTACTATTTTATTTTTTAAAGGTAATAATCCTTCTTGATTTATATCATTAAAATTATTATCTTCATATATTTTTATTTGAATATCACATTCTAATTTATCACACATATAAGCAAATATAGATTCTTTTGTTAAATGGTCATTAAATTCTTTTAATAATATTTCATATTCTTCTTTTTTTACTAATCCATCTAATATTTTTGAAACAGCTTTAGAACCTAGTTCTAATTTTTCTTCTTCACTTATATTATCAAAAGGAGTTATATCTCCTATTATTATTTCTTCTATTTCATGCATTATAAGCATTTTTAAGACTTTATCTAAGTCTATATCAAGTTTATATTCAGAATCGATTGAAATAGCTAAAATACATGTTCCATATATGTGTTCTGCGACACTTTCTAAACGTTCTTTCTTTACCTTCCAATAAATTAAACCACTTCTTATTTTTTCTTTTAAAGTCGCACCTAATAAGTAAAATTTAATAATTTGTTTTTCTTTATTCATTTTATTCTCCTTTACTAATTATATAAAATTATTTTTAAAATATTATTAAAACAATCAAAAACCATTAACTTTAACGTGTTAATGGTTTTCTTTCCTAGGAATATCTCCTAGGTATTAATATTATGAACATTATAATTTTTTTTATACACTATTTATTATCTTTATTATCTATTACATATTTTAGCATTGAAATAAAGTCTTCTTGTGATAAAGTTATTGTTTCATTTGTTCCAAACTTTCTATAACTAATTGTATTATTTTCTTTTTCATTATCACCAATTATTATAGTAAATGGTATTTTATTTGTTTGAGATTCTCTCATTCTATATCCTAATTTTTCTTCTCTTTCATCTAATTCAACTCTAATATTTTCTTTAAATAATAAATTTTTAATATTTTTAGCATATTCTAAATGATATTCATTATTAACTGGAATAATATTTACTTGAACTGGAGCAAGCCATGTAGGGAAAGCTCCACCTGTTTGTTCTAATAAAATAGATATTAATCTTTCATAAGTACTAATTAAACCTCTATGTATCATAACAGGTCTTTTTTTTGTACCATCACTATCAATATAGTTTAAATCAAATTTATCTGGCAACAAGAAATCAAGTTGAATTGTTGCGAATGTGATTATTTTCCCTGATAATGTTTTAACTTGAATATCAATTTTTGGTCCATAAAATGCGGCTTCTCCTACTGCTTCTACATATTTAATTTTTAAATTATTTAATGTATCTCTTACTGCATTTTCAGATTTTTCCCATAATTCTTGATCATTGTGATATTTTTCTATATCATTTGAATCATGTAAAGCAAGTTCTATATAATCAACTTTAATATTTAAATCATTTATTGCTTTATTTATTAAATTATAAGCTTTTGCGACTTCTTCTTTTATTTGATCTGGTCTTACAAATAAATGTGCATCAGTTAAATTCATTCCTCTTACTCTTTCAAGTCCTGTTAAACCACCAGTAGCTTCCCATCTATGCATAATAACATTTTCTGAATATCTAATTGGTAATTCTTTATAACTTCTAAGTTCTGATTTATATATCAAACAATGATGAGGACAACTCATTGGTCTAAGTACAAATTCTTCTGTTTTATCACTAGTAGTCATTGTTGGAAACATATTTTCACGATAATGATCCCAATGTCCAGAAGTTTCATAAAGCCATCTACTTCCAAGTATAGGTGTCGATACAAATTGATAACCATCTTCTTTTTGAATATTATAAGAATAATCTTCTAATACTTTTCTTAATGCTACTCCATTTGGTAACCAAAATACTAAACCTTGACCAGCTTCTGGAATTATTGTATATATTTTTAATTCCTTTCCAAGTTTTCTATGATCTCTTTGTTTTAATTCTTCTAAAAATGTTAAATGTTCTTTTAATTCTTCTTCTGTTTTAAAACAAATCCCATATATTCTTTGAAGCATTTTATTTTTTGAATCACCTTTAAAATAAGCTCCACTTACTTTTAGTAATTTAAAATATTTTAATTCTTTTACTGTCTCAACATGTGGACCACGACATAAATCAGTAAAATCTCCTTGTGTATAACAAGTTATATTTGTATTATCTTCCATTCTATTTATTAAATCTAATTTATATGGATCATTTTCAAACATAGTAATAGCTTCTTCTTTTGTAATTCCTTTTCTTGTTATTCTTTTTCCATCTTTACTAATTTTTTTCATTTCTTTTTCTATTAAAACTAAATCTTCTTCTTTTATTACTTCATCATCTAGATCTATATCATAATAAAATCCTTCTTCTATTACTGGACCTACCCAAAATAAAGCTTTAGGATATAGATGTTTAACTGCTTGCGCTAATAAATGTGCACAACTATGATTAATTATATTTAATTCACTATTTTCTTTAATATTTTCCATTAATTTTCTCACTTTCTTTTAATTTCATAAATTTTTTAACTTTTTTTGTTTCTTTTAACATTTCAAAAAAATTATCCATATCTATTTGTTGTTGAATATATTGTTCAAATACCTGAATATATATATCTATTTTTTTTAGATCAGTTATTCTTTTTCTTTTAAATCTATTAAACGATATTTTTACTTTATCTAAATTAATTTGCTTATTTAAATAAATTGGATTAATATATGTTCCTATATTATTATTTGCATCTATTACTAATAATATATATCCTTTATCCACAAATTCTGGGTTATTAATTGCATAATTATTATCAACACCCATAACGTACGGATTTTTTAATTCTCTTAGCCCACAATGAAATAAATTGGTATGATTTCCTTCAATACCTAAATAACTATTTACATAATCACTTATAAATATACAATCTTCTCTTTTAAAAAGTGATCTTATATTTATATTTTCACCACAAAATTCTTCTTCTTCTTTTAATTTTAAATTAATTTCTTCATCATCTAAATATTCTTCTAATAAATCTGCAAAACTTTTTTCCATACTTCTCTACTCCTTTAAATAAAAAAACTCCTTATAAATATATAAGGAGCGTATAAACGCGGTACCATCCTACCTTGTTGCTTAATTAAATAACGGCTATTAACCGGAAATCTCTTTCGAGCTCAATTCATAGGTAGTATTTATTAAATAATTATATCAAGGTTACACCATCCTTGACTCTCTATAAAAATTAGTTTAATAAACGTGTCCTAATCAAAATCATTATATTAATTTTATCACTTATATTATTTTTGTCAATCATTTTGATAAATAATATTCTTTTAATTTTTTTCTTTTCCTTTTATTTTCAAATTCAAAATCATCTGGATTAATATAATTTATGCTTACATTTAAATCATGTTCTAAATCTTTACATTCATTCTTTATTCTACCTACGAATGAATTATGATTATCACGATATGTTTGATGATTAATCACTAAACAATCTATTATATATTGATTCATAAGGTATAAATAATTTGGTTCACGAAAGATACTCAAATTAATCATATCTTCTGTTTCAAAAGGTTTTAATGAATAACAAAATTCTCCTGCATTTTCACTTATTACTTTATGAATTCTAACAAATTCTTTTTGGTCTAAACGATTAAATATTGAATTTAATCCATTCATATTATTTATATAATCATTTACCACGTTTTTACCACAATAAATAAAAGGTATATCATTATTTTGTATAAAATCTATCAATTTTAAATTAATTTGTTCTTCAAGTAAATTTGAAGCTTCTGATACATTAAAAAACTTTGGTTTTTCATTTGTTTTTATGTAATATAATTTTTTTGTAAGATCTGAGATTATATTTAAATCTGCATAATCATCAAAATATAAATTATGATCATTACATTGTTTATCAATTTTTATTTTACTTTTATATATTTTAAAATCTATTACTTCATTATTTTCAAACGATAATTCATAAGTTATAGTTGGATTAACGCTATGATACATAAATTTCAAATAACTTTTAATTTTATCATCAATTTCTTTCTTATCTATCATTGAATTATATAATGAACATGAAATAGGAGTGCCTTTAGAAATGAAACTATTTATATCTAAAGTATGAATTTTAATTACTGTAATAGTATCTTTTTTCTCAACAGAGTAAGCAACATTATTTTTACCCATCGTAAATGTTTTTTCTTCTGTTAAATCTTCTATAGGTTTTCTATCAAGTGATTCTTTTCTTTTGTCTTTTAAATTTTTAATTTGATAATCAAAATTATCAGAATCAATAAATTCTAATTTTGGTTCTTTTGTTGAATAAAAATACATGGTTTGCAAATTTCTAATTTCTTTTTTAATTTCTTTTTGTCTATCAAAATTAGAAACATTATCTTTTAGATAACAACTAAATTGCAACAATAAGTCATCTATTAGACTTCTATCCTCTTTTTTAACATAAAGTCTAGGAGATTTACTAAATAATACATATACTTCTTTTAGATAATCAGGATTTATATAATTACTTTTCTTATCATTAAGCATTTTTTTATAATTATTTATATATTCTTTTAGGATTGTCACTAAAATGTGTTCTCCATTATTTCTTACATTAACAATATTAGGTACTTGTTCAGTAAGTCTTTTAATATATGGATAATCTTGAGCATCTTCTAAAAAATAATAAATTACGTCAGTAAGATAATTATGATTAGTTTTTAACAAATCTTCTCTATAGTTTTTGCTTATAAAATCAAAAATAATTCTAATTTCTTTTAACACTTTTCTTTCTTCATTGTTTTTAGATTCATTTTTATCTAAATTTAATAATTGCTTATTAACAGAACTTCTTATTTTTCCAATAAGAATTATTATTTCATCATCACTTATAATATTATTAATCATTTTAATTGATAATTCTTTTGAATATTCTAAAACTTTTATTTGATTTTCTGCAAGTTTATTTTCTTTAACCAGTTTTAAATAATTACTTAAATTATCTTTTAAAGAATTTTCTTCTAAATTCTTTTCATCTATTAAACTAGTGTTTAATTCTTTTTTCTTACAAACAATACATTCTTCTTCTTTTAACTTCTTTTTTGATAAAGATTTTTGAATTTTATGATTTATTCTTAAACAATCATCAATATAGTTTTCTGTTCTTTTTATTAATCTTATTTGTCTAATTAATTTTTCTGCTTTTTCTATTAAAACTTCATCTTTACTTTTTAATATTAGATTATAATTAAATTTTTTGATTTTAGATTCCTCTTGTAGTATTTTTTTAACAGATTCTAATTTACATATTCTATGATTAATATTTTCTTTTTTTCCTTCATCTAAACAGCAACTTATATCATTATTAGTTACTTTAATTAAATATTTCAATTGAGATTCACTAAGTATTATCTTAGGATAATAATGCTTATTTTCATTTTTTGAATTACTTGTTTCTAATTCCGTTTTCATATTTGATAATAAATTATTCAAATTTTTAAGTGGTTTTATTTCTTTTGCAGATTTAAAAGAATTTTCTCCAAATAATAGATTTGACTGTTCATTTAATCTTTCTAATCTTTTATAGTCATTATCTATTTTTTCCATTATTTTACTTAATATTTCTATTTTTTCATCATAATTTAAATTTTCGATAATTTTAATAACATAGTTAAATTGTCCTTCTTCAGTTCTGATTTTAATTAATTTTTTTATTATTTTTTCTTCATTATACATATATTACTACCCCCTGCATAATTAAATATTTCTATAATTTTTACTTATTAATTCTTGTTTTTCAGTAAGTTGACTAATTCTTTCAATTATTCTTCTTGATTTAATTTCTTCAACACCATTTCTACTTATAGAAAGATGAGATTCTAAATTTTTTAAATCAAGATTTGATGTAAAAAAGGTTGGCAGTGATTCCTGCATTCGGTACTGAACAATTGGACATAAGATTTCATCTCTTGACCAAGACGTTGTTGTTTCAGCTCCTATATCATCAATTAATAATAATGGTGTCCTTTTTATTTGATCAATTTTTTTATGATAATCTTCTTGACCAAATAATGATTTTAAATAACTTAAATACTCTGGCCAAAAGATAATTGAACTTTTAAATCCTTGTTTCGCTAATTCATTGAACATAGCTGATAACAAATAAGTTTTACCACTTCCAAATGATCCATTTAAATATAATCCTTTTTGATTTTTATTAGTTGGATATTTTTTAATAAAATTATTTATCCATTTTATTGTTTCAAAGCGACTTTTATCATCTGGAGGAGCAATTATTTCTTTAATTTTTGCTTCTTTAATTGATTTAGGAATATCATAACAATAAATATTTTCTAAATATCTTGTTTCTTTTTCTATTTTGGCTTCTTTTTTACAAATTTTATAACCAAATTTTAATTTTTTATCTTCTACTTCTGGAAGATAAGCATGTCCTTTTATTTTGTTTTTACATTCCATTATACTCTTACAATTTAAACAATTATTATATTCTATCGAACAATCTTCTAATAGTGTTGTATAGTTTGCTAATTCTTCATATGTTAGATTTAATTTTGAAATTAAATTTTTAAATTTTTCATCTTTTAGTGATTCATTAAAACTAGCAAGCAAATCGAAATTAGTATTTTTATATTTTAGTTCATCTACTATTTTTTTCATTTGTCACCCAACCTTCAATTATTAATTATATTATAACATTTAAATTTAAATTTTTATATATTAATTTAAAAAAATGTTACTTAAAGAGGTAAATGCAAGTTTTTTTATTTATTTTTTTAAACTTGCATTTAGTCTTTTAATGATGTTTAATATATCATCAATCAATTGTTTTCTATTTTAGTATTAAGAAAGGAAGACTAA